>Ga0209599_10000391_pt1 | contig 29147 bp, 23 predicted proteins | sample Shrwel_input2_FT_FD_187534 | JGI IMG/M metagenome (GOLD analysis project Ga0209599, IMG submission 187534) | Subsurface microbial communities from deep shales in Ohio, USA - Utica-3 well 1 S input2 FT (SPAdes) (version 2) ...
TTGCTCATGTGCCCGGTGGGCTCCGCCTAAAGGTTCGGCAATCACTTCATCAATCAGATTCAGCTCTTTCAGCCGTGGTGCAGTAATGCCCATCGCATCGGCGGCCAAAGGCGCTTTGTCGGCACTTTTCCATAAAATGGAGGCACAGCCTTCCGGTGAAATCACCGAATAGGTACTGTACTGCAACATATTGACCTGATCACCAACCCCAATCGCCAGTGCACCACCAGAACCACCTTCACCGATGACAGTACAAAGCACCGGCACTTTTAACCCGGCCATCACTTTTAAGTTACGGGCAATAGCTTCACTTTGACCACGCTCCTCGGCACCAATACCAGGATAAGCACCCGGGGTATCGATAAAGGTAATGATCGGCATATTAAAACGTTCGGCCATTTCAAACATTCGAAGCGCTTTGCGGTAACCTTCCGGTCTTGGCATGCCAAAGTTACGTTTGATTTTCTCGCGGGTGTCACGGCCTTTCTGATGGCCAATCACCATCACAGTGCGCTCACCAAGCCGGGCAGTACCACAGACGATAGCGGCGTCATTGGCAAAAGTGCGATCACCGGCCAGTTCATCAAAATCAGTGAAAATATGTTTAATGTAATCCAGCGTATAAGGACGCATCGGATGACGGGCCAACTGGGCAACCTGCCAGGCTCCCAGCTCAGCAAAGATTTTTTTGGTCAGTGTCAGGCTCTTCTCTTTGAGCTTGTTCACTTCTTCTTCCAAGCCGAGATCGAACTCGCCATTGCGGCTGACTTTGCGCAGTTCTTCTATTTTTGCTTCAAGTTCCGCAATCGGTTGCTCAAACTCTAAATAATTCAGCATCATCGACTGTCACTACCTACCTAGTTAAATTCAAGATGTATTGTTGCTAATTGTTTTAACTGATGCAACAAAGCGTCTGTGGGCGTCACCCACCAATCGGTTCCTAAAGCCATAGTCACAGCGCCTTCCTGGCGCTGATAACGCAATTTTACCGGTACAGTGCCAGCTTTAAATTCGGTCAAAACCTGCTGTAATCTGGCCACATAATCAGCACCGGTCTGGCTGGCGTCTACCGTAATCAATAAGGATTGCAGGCATTTTTCCCTCGCCTGGGTAATTTCAACCACCTCACGGCCGGTCATTGTAAGGCCACCGCTGAAATCATCAAAGCTGACCTGTCCGGAAACCACTAAAACCCGGTCTTTTTGCAGCAGATGCTCGAAGTTCTCGAACTGTTCGGGGAAAAAACGCACATCTAACCGTGCGGATTTATCATCCAGCTGCACCAAAGCCCAACGCCGGCCTTTTTTATTGATCAGCACCCGCACTGATACCACTAAACCACAGGCATGGGCGGTTTGATCGCGCCGGCCAGGTTGCATCTCAACTAAGCGGCAACTGGCATAATGCGACAACTCCGCCAGATAACGGTTGATCGGATGCCCGGTCAGATACAACCCCAGCGTTTCCCGCTCACCTTCCAGCCAGACTTCATCTGGCCACGCTGGCACCTGTTTAAAGGCTTTAGCCGACATTTGTGGTTCAGGCGCTAACAAGCCAAACAAATCACTCTGACCGACGGCTTCTGCTTTGGCATGCTGTTCAGCAGCTTTCATCGCTTCTTCCAGACTGGCCATAATAGCCGCACGATGCGGGCCAAGTTTATCCATAGCACCGGATAAAATCAGCTTTTCAATCACGCGCCGGTTCAGTTTTTTTAAATCGACCTTGGCACAAAAATCAAATAAATCAACAAACAAGCCTTTTTGCGTCCGGGCTTCGATAATAGCCTCAATCGGGCCTTCACCGACACCTTTTATTGCACCTATGCCATACACAATATGGCCTTGTTCGTTGACAGTAAACTTATACAAGCCAGAATTCACATCGGGTGGGATGAGTTTGAGCTTCATTTGCTCACATTCATCGACCAGGGTCACGATTTTATCGGTGTTATCCATATCCGCCGACATCACCGCCGCCATAAATTCAGCCGGAAAATGTGCTTTCATCCATAAGGTTTGATAAGACACCAGCGCATAGGCAGCGGAGTGCGATTTGTTAAAGCCGTAACCGGCGAACTTCTCCACTAAATCGAAGATTTTCATCGCCAGTTCCGGATCAACCCCGTTCGCTGCGGCACCGTTCTGGAACGTATCCCGCTGCTTGGCCATCTCTTCCGGCTTTTTCTTACCCATAGCCCGGCGTAATAAGTCAGCGCCGCCAAGCGAATAACCAGACAGGACCTGAGCAATTTGCATCACTTGTTCCTGATACAGAATGATGCCGTAGGTCGGTTCCAGAATGGGTTGCAGTGATTCATGTTGCCAGGTGGCATCTGGGTATGAAATCGCTTCGCGACCGCGTTTACGGTCGATAAAGTTATCCACCATACCCGATTGCAGCGGACCAGGCCGGAACAGCGCCACCAGTGCAATCATATCCTCAAAGCAGTCAGGCTGCAGCCGGCGGATCAAGTCCTTCATCCCGCGGGATTCCAGCTGGAACACAGCCGTGGTCTCCGCTTTCATCAGCATGTCGTAGCTTTTTTTATCCACCAGCGGAATTTGCGTGATGTCGACCGGCGCTTTGCCTTCTTTTAGGTGCCGCTCATTCACCATATTGACGGCCCATTGCAAGATGGTCAGGGTGCGCAGTCCGAGGAAGTCGAACTTGACTAAACCGGCATATTCCACGTCGTTTTTATCAAACTGGGTGACCGGGTTATTGCCTTCACTATCGCAATAGACCGGGGCAAAATCGGTGATTTTGGTGGGTGCAATCACCACACCACCGGCGTGTTTACCGGCATTACGCGTCACACCTTCTAGCCGGCGCGCCATATCAATCAGATCTTTCACTTCCTGATCAGCAGCATACAGCTCCGGCAAGCGCGGCTCTTCGATAAAAGCCTGCTCCAGTGTCATGCCAGGCGTTGGCGGAATCAGCTTAGAGATACGGTCAACAAAACCATAAGGATGGCCCAACACCCGGCCAACGTCGCGGATCACAGCTTTCGCCGCCATAGTACCAAAGGTGATAATCTGCGACACCGCTTCCCGACCGTACATATCGGACACGTGTTCTATCACTTCATCGCGGCGGTCCATACAGAAGTCGACGTCAAAATCCGGCATTGACACCCGTTCCGGGTTTAAGAACCGCTCAAACAGCAGGTCAAACTCCAGCGGATCCAAATCAGTGATTTTTAAGGCATAAGCCACCAAGGACCCTGCGCCAGAGCCGCGGCCAGGGCCGACCGGAATATCGTTATCTTTTGACCACTGGATAAACTCCATCACGACCAGGAAGTAACCAGGGAAACCCATCTGGTTGATTACATCCAGTTCGATCTGCAGACGCTCATCATATGCAAGGCGTTTCACGACGCGCTCGGCTTCGTCCGGAAACAGGATCTGTAACCGCTCTTCCAGACCTTCGCGCGATTTCAGCACTAAAAAATCGCCATCAGTCATGCCGCCGGTCGGGAAAGCCGGCAAAAAATACTCGCCAAGCCGGATGGTGACATTACAACGTTTGGCAATTTCGACTGAGTTCGCCAGTGCTTCAGGCAGATCTGCAAACAGCGTTTGCATCTCCTCGGCAGAACGTAAGTATTGCTGCTCACTATAATTTTTCGGCCGGCGTTTATCTTCCAACGTATAACCATCGTGAATGGCGACCCGGATTTCATGGGCGGAAAAATCATCCGGCGTTAAAAACACTACTTCATTGGTCGCCACCACCGGGATGCCGGTCTGCTCAGCCAGGGTCACGGCTTGTTGCAGATAAATTTCTTCATCCACCCGGCCGGTGCGGATCAGTTCCAGGAAAAACCGGTCCGGAAAATGTTGCTGATAAAACTGTACCAACAACTCAGTGCTGGGCTGATTGCCTTTAATCAGCGCTTTACCCAAAGGGCCATCTTTGCCACCGGACAGCAGGATTAAGCCCTGGCTGTGTTCAGACAGCCAGTCGTGTTCAATTTGCGGTTTATCTGCCACATGACCACGTAAATAAGCTTTGGACAACAACATGGTCAGGTTCTGATAACCTTCGTTATCGGCCGCAAGGATCAACAAACGACAAGCTTCGCCGGGGAATAACGGATGTTGTGCCCAAACGTCAGCTCCAATAATCGGCTTGATCCCAGCGTCATGTGCGGTACTGTAAAAACGCACCAAACCACACATATTCATCTGATCGGTCAGCGCTAAGGCTGGCATCGCCAGCTTTTTTGCCGCGCCAACAATAGGTTTGATCTTACTCAAACCGTCGATCATGGAGAAATCGCTATGGACTCTCAGGTGAATAAAAGCCGGTTCCATCGTCACTGGTCATCCATTTGTGCGCTGCGCGCTATTGCATCGCGCACCGGTTTATAACTGCGTCTGTGTTCGGCTAAGATGCCATGGGCAGCAATAGCCGCTAAATGTTCTGCCGTCGGATACCCTTTATGGCTGGCAAAGTTATATTCCGGATACAGCTGATGCAGCGCCGTCATTTCCGCATCACGCGCTACCTTGGCCAGAATAGATGCCGCACTGATTTCCGCCACTAAACTATCGCCTTTGACCACAGCACTGGCCAGATGTTTTAACCCATCCGGCACCCGGTTACCATCCACCAATACCCACTGCGGCTGAATATGCAAGCCAGCCACCGCCCGTTGCATCGCCAGCATGGTGGCATGCAGGATATTGAGCTGGTCGATTTCCTCCACTTCAGCCCGGCCTAAACTCCAGCTCAGCGCTTTACTGCGGATTTCATCCGCTAACAGCAGTCTTTTCTTTTCACTGAGTTTTTTCGAATCCGCCAGCCCGGCGATAGGTTTGTTTGGATCCAGGATCACCGCAGCTGTCACCACAGCCCCAACCAAAGGACCGCGCCCTACTTCATCGACACCAGCCAGCAGGGTCACCATGGGTCGTTGAAAATCAGTCATGAATAAGCTCCAGTATTGCCCTAGCCGCTTGGGTACTGGCGTCGCAGCGGATTTGTTGATGCAGGCTCGCGAACTGTTGTTGCATGGTCGACCCTGAGGTTTGCAGTAGTGGTTGCATTGCCGCCACCAGCGCCGGCACTGTCACTTGTTGTTGCAATAACTCAGTCACCAAAGCTTGTTTAGCCAGTAAATTCGGTAAACTGAAAAAATCGATATTAACCAGTCGCTTGGCAATTTGATAAGTCAACCAATTGGTCTTATAGGCCACCACCATCGGCGTTTTTGCCAACATGGCTTCCAGCGTAGCAGTACCGGAAGCAATTAATACCGCATCAGCTGCAGTCAAGGTTTGCCGCGCTTGGCCAATCAATAACGTCAATTGCAACCCGGGCGCCTGTTGTTGCCAAATCTGGGTAAACAGCGTGGCCTTTTCTGCGGTCACCATATTACAGACCAATTGTAATTCAGGTTGCTGACGCTGCAGTTCAGCTGCCGCCAGTAAAAACGCTGGCGCTAATAACTTAATTTCATTGGTGCGGCTGCCCGGCATCAAGGCCAGCAATGGACGAACAGCCACAAAGCCAAGCGCAGTTTTAGCCGCGGTTTTGGCAGGCTCAAGCGGCATTTGATCGGCCAGCGTATGGCCAACAAAACGACAAGGCACCTGATGCTGATCGTAGAAAGCTTTTTCAAAGGGTAACAGCGCCAACACCAGATCGGTGGCGGCAGCAATTTTAACGATCCGTTTTTGCCGCCAGGCCCAGACTGACGGACTAACATAATGGACTGTCTTGATACCCTGTTGCTTTAGCTTAAGTTCAACCGGTAAATTAAAATCAGGGGCATCAATCCCAATAAATACATCAGGTTTTTGCTGCTGAAAATGCGCCAGGATGTCACGGCGAACCTGCAGCAGCCTGGGCAGCCGACCCAGCACTTCAACAATGCCCATCACCGCCAGTTCTTCCATATCAAACACAGCACTGAAACCTTCAGCGCGCATCCGTTCACCACCGATACCGTAGAAGATTGCATTCGGATGTTGTTGTTTCAGAGCCCGGATCAGATCCGCACCCAGAATATCGCCCGAGTGTTCACCGGCAATCAGGGCAATTTTGAGAGCATTCGTCGTTTGCATGCAACAACCAGTCAGAAGTTCAGTCCAGAATAATGGCGGCGATCTTACCTTGCTTTGCGCAGACAAGCACGAATTTGCTGTGGAAAAAAACCGGTGGCGTGAACCACCGGCTGACAGAACAGTTAAGCACTGCTGACGAAGGGGCACAGGGCCCAGAGAGAAATGGACAACCAAAATGGCTGACCAACCTACTGATGTTAAACGGCAGGTTGTTTAGTACCAGCAGGTACAAAAATAGTACTTAAGCAAAGTCGCAGGCACAATGCAGATGTGACCAAAGGAAGGAAAAGTAAGATTGATGACGACAAAGAAGCAAAACCGGCAGTCAGAGCATGCTACTGCCGGTGCTTAAAACAGCTCGGATCAGCGAATAATGCCGCGCGCTGAATTGGCGATAAAATCAGTAAACACAGCAATTTCAGGGTGTGCTGCCGCTTTCTCAGCCAACTGACTGACCGCTTCCGGCACTGTCAGGCCCTGGCGGTATAACACTTTATAAGCGCGGCGAATGTCCAGAATCACTTCAGGACTAAAACCACGGCGCTTTAAGCCTTCGCTATTAATGCCATGGGGCTCGGCATGAGAACCCTGTGCCATCACATAAGGCGGCACATCTTTCACCACGATGGAACCACCGCCAATAAAGCTATGGGCACCGATATGGCAAAACTGATGAACACCACTCATCCCGCCCAGGATCACCCAGTCCCCAACATGGACATGGCCTGCTGTGGAAGCGGCGCTGGCAAAAATCACATGATCACCAATCACGCAATCATGCGCGACATGGGTGTGATTCATAAACAGGTTATGACTGCCAATTTTGGTCAGACCTTTATCCTGAATGGTACCGCGATGCACAGTACAACCTTCACGAAACACATTAAAATCACCAATATGCAGTTCGGTCGGTTCGTTGCGGTACTTTTTATCCTGGCAGGCTTCACCAATACTGCAGAACTGGAAAAAGTGATTACCACGGCCAACCTGAGTCGGACCTTTGATCACGACATGGGATTCCAGTACACAATCATCACCCAGAATGACATTGGCCGCGACATAACAAAAAGGTCCAATCCGGACATTGTTGCCAATCTGGGCACCCGCTTCAATCACAGCAGAGGAATGGATCATATCAGAGTTCTCTTCTGGCACACATCAGTTCAGCAGTACAGACGATTTGCTCATCCACTTTGGCTTCGCAATAGAATTTCCACATATTGCGGCGCTCTTTGAGAAACTTCACTTCAATCACCATGGTATCACCAGGCACCACCGGGCGTTTAAAACGCGCTTCATCGATAGCAGCAAATAAATACAATTCATTGTCAGCCCGTTCTGCCACGGTTTTAAAGCCAAGAATACCAGTTGCCTGCGCCATCGCTTCCAGAATTAAAACACCAGGGAAAATTGGCATTCCAGGAAAATGACCGGTAAAAATCGGTTCATTAATTGTGACGTTTTTGATCGCCGTCAGTGATTCGCCCGGGGTGAAGTCCAACACCCGGTCAATCAACAGAAATGGATAGCGATGTGGCAATAACGCCATAATTTCCTGAATTTGCAATGTATTTAATGAATTGGTCAAAATAGATCCTCTGACAATTTAAAACTGAAACAGCCGACGCCTTGAAGTCTCAGGACTCGTCTGGCGTGGCTGGGCGCAAAGCTGCGACTTGCTGTTCAAGCTCACGGAGCCTGTGATACATCTGATCCAGTTGGCGATAACGAACACTGTTTTTCCGCCACTCCAGATTGGTCGACGCCGGCACGCCGGACGAGTAGACACCTTTTTCGCTGATCGCTTTGGTGATCATCGACATCCCGGTAATATGGACGCCATCACAAATTTCAATGTGTCCGGTAATAGCAACTGCACCGCCAATCACACAATAGCGGCCAATTTTACTGCTACCAGCCACCACAGTACAGCCGGCAATAGCCGTATGATCACTGATCTGGACGTTATGTGCAATTTGCACCTGATTATCCAGAATCACGTTACGGCCAATAATGGTATCTTCCAGTGCACCACGGTCGATGGTGGTATTGGCACCAATTTCACATTGGTCGCCCACAATCACCCGGCCCAGCTGGGGGATTTTCAGCCACTGACCACGTTCATTGGCAAAACCAAAACCGTCGGCACCTATCACAGCACCACTGTGAATAATACAAGCTGCGCCAATCTGGACCCGGTGATACAACGTCACCCGCGGCCACAACTTGCTGCCTGCGCCAATAGTGACAGCTTCGCCAATCACAGAACCAGCACCAATTTGCACATCTGCAGCGATGACAGCATCTTTCTCAATCACCACATAAGCGCCGATAGCGGCACTGGGGTCGATGCTGGCACTGGCATCAATACTGGCAGTGGGATGAATACCTGCTCTGGCACTGCTGGGTGTGGTATCCAGCAACTGGGCTACTTTGGCAAAAGCAACGTAGGGATCAGCCACGACTAAGGCGGCAACAGGACAGAACTCAAGTTCTTCTGCTTTGATCAACACCGCAGAGGCGGTCGTTTGCTGTAAAAAGCGCCGGTATTTACTGTTGGATAAAAACGTGATGGCACCGGAAGTGGCAGCCTCCAGTGTGGCAACGGCGCTGATATGTGCAGCGCCGTCTCCATGCAGCTGAGCACCTAAGTACTCAGCTAAAAATGCCAGATTGTAACCTGTCATTATTTGGCTTTACTAACCTGAGAAACAACAGCTGAAGAGATGTCGTACTCTGGCTTGGCATACACGGCAGCACCGGCGTTATAAATAACGTCGTATTGTTCTTTCGCTGCAACGGCATCAATGGCAGTTTTGATCAGCGCCATCAGTTTATTACGTTCTTCGTTCTGACGAGTACGGTAAGCTTCATCTAAAGCACGGGCCATTGGCTCATACTGTTGTTGTTGCTTGGCAATCGCAGCTTCCAGATCTTTCTTCTGCTGCGCGCTCATGGTAGAACCATCACGCTTGAATTTTTCAATGTTAAAACTGAGGTCTTTTTCCAGTTTTTGTACATCAGCAATCTTGGTGCTGAATTCAGTTTTTAATGATTCCTGCACTTTCGCTGTTTGTGGCAACTGGGCAACAATAGCTTGTACATCGACAAAACCTACTTTCATCTCTTTTGCAGAAACCGCACCAGCCATCAGAACACTGGCCAGCAACACTGCTGATTTGGTCAAACTTGACTTAAACATGATGTCCTTTTACCTCAAAATAATGCTTAAAATGTTGTGCCGATATTAAAGCTGAAGTTTTCCTGTTCATCACCATCATACTTTCTGATGATTTTGGCAAGGCTGAATGTTAATGGTCCCATTGGTGATATCCATTGTACAGTCACACCAGCAGAGACCCGAATCATACCTGCATCTGAATAATCCAGCAAACCTGTTTGCAGATAATTAGAGCCCTGATACTGAGTTAATCCGGCATACCTGTCGATATCAAATTCAGTGTCCCACACGTTACCCGCATCAACGAACAAACTGGTGCGGATTGAGTTGGCATAATCTTCTTTGACTAAAGGTGTTGGCGTAATCAGTTCCAGCGTTGTAATCGCCAGCGCATTACCACCAAACGAACGTTGTGACACGTTGTAACTGTCATAAGCCGGTGAAGCAGGTAATGCACCTGTTGAACCGCCAAATGGATCCGGGATGCCCGGAATCGAAGAAACATAGCGGTATACTGCACGTGGACCAATGACTCGGTTTTCAAAACCACGGAAGTTCTGGCCACCGGCATAGAAGTTGTCGTTAAACGGCAAGGTATGATCATAACCATCGACGCTGCCATAACCATTACCATAACCCAGTTCCAACTTGCTGAGGAATGACCAGCTATGGTCGTTACTCAGTGGAATATAATTGCGGATTTCAAAGTTGGTTTTGAAATAGGTCAGATCAGAGTTTGGCGTGGTAATTTTACCATTCAAACCAATGTATAAACCATCAGTCGGGAAAGTACCGCGGTTCAAAGTACTGCGGATCCAAGCTGCGGTTAACTCATAGTTGGTAAAATCATATTTCGAGTCCGGCGAATTCGGGTCAACCAACACTGCACGGAAATGCCGTAACTGGTCAAACTCCTGAATGTAACTCAGCTCGCTGACAACGATATTAGAGCCGAAATTTAGCCGGGTATATTCGTTAATAGGGAAACCGAAACTGATACCAGTACCATAACTCTTCTGGTTATAGGCTTCCAAACCGGCTTTACTACCATCAAAATCTGAATAGAAGATTGATCCGCCAAGCCCGATAGCATCCAGGGTAAAATATGGATCGTTATAGTTCAGGTTGATTGATTTCTGGTATTTGTTGGTATTCAGGCTAATGCCAGCGGAATTACCTGTACCGAGGAAACTTTGTTGCTCGATACCAAACTGGAACGATAAACCCTGATAGCTACCAAAGGAAACACCGGCATTAAAGCTGCCTGATGAACGCTCTTTGATTTTAAAGTCGATATCAACTTTGTCTTCAACGCCAGGTACTGGCGTGGTGCTGAAATCCACTTTTTCAATATAAGGTAGCCGCTGCACCCGCAACTTGGATAATTCCAGGCTGTCGTTAGATAACCAGGCACCTTCCATTTGCCGTAATTCACGGCGAATGACTTCGTCTTTGGTGACAGCATTACCAGCAACTTTAATCCGGTTTACATACACCCGCTTGCCAGGATCAATACTCAGTGTCAGCGCGACTTCTTTTTTGTCGTCATTGATATTGGTACTGGTCCGGACTTTGGAATTGGCATAACCGAAACTGGCTAAAAACTTAGCAATACTTTCTTCGGTATAAGTAACTAAGGCGCCGTTATACAACTGGCCACTTTTCAGCGGCAACATGGCTTTGATAATAGCATCCTGTCCGACCATATCACCGACAAAATCAATCCCGGTGATAGTATACTGCTCGCCTTCTTTCACTTCTAAAGTGATGTAAACCGAAGTTTTGTCCGGACTGACAGCGACAGTATTGGCTTCGATATCAAACCGCAGATAACCACGATCCAGATAATAACTGCGAACCTTCTCCAGATCGCCTTTTAAGGTGTCTTTCTGGTAACGGTCGGAGGACATAAAGCGCCACCAGGGTAAGTCCACCAGTGATTCAGTATTTTTCAGGATCTCTTCATCGCTGAAAAGTTTATTGCCAACGAGATTGATTTGCCGGACTGACGCCGCGTCGCCTTCAACAAACTGCAGCTTCAGATTGACTCTGTTGCGTGGTAAATACGTCAGTTTAATTTCAACTTTGGCGTTATATTTACCCACACCGTGATAGAACTCGGTCAGACCGTTTTCAATTTCACGGATCAGCGTTTTATCCAGCTGTTCGCCGATAATAATCTTCTGATTGGTCAGACTTTCCGACAACTGCTCTTCTTTGATGTCTTTATTGCCATCAAATTCAATAGCGTTAATCGTCGGACGTTCTTTCACCCGGTAGATAATGGTATTGCCGTCACGGTACACAGTGATTTCGTCAAAGTGGCCAGCGGCGTATAAAGTCTTGATACTTTTGGACAAGGTAAAAGTTGTCACAGTATCGCCAATATTAAATGGCAGGTTATTCAATGCTGCACCAAGGGCGACGCGTTGTAAGCCTTCCACCTGAATGTCTTGCACAGTAAAAGATTGTTCAGCGAGCACCGAGTTGCTGGCAGAGGCCAACAACATCGCAGCTACTAATCGTTTAATTGTCATTGTTTTGGACTACTTATGATTAGTTTATTACAAACGAGAAATATCGTTGAGCAGCGCAATTCCCATTAACATCAGCAGAACGAAGGCTCCGATTTTAAAACCTGTCTCCTGCGCTTTCTCAGAGACCGGTTTGCCGGTGAGAAGTTCCACCACAAGATACATTAAATGGCCGCCATCCAAAATAGGCAACGGCAGTAAATTTACCACACCGAGGTTGACACTGATCAGCGCCAGGAAAGATAAAAACGCGATCAAGCCTAAATCGGCGCTGTTTCCAGCCCCTTGTGCAATCGAAATCGGACCGCTCAGGTGCTTCACCGACACATCGCCAAACAGCAGTTTTTCTACCATCGAGAAGCTAAGTTTCACCAGTTGCCAGGTGCGGATCATGCCCTGCCAGACGGCCTCAACCGGGCCATATTGCTGCACGACGTACATATCGTCCGGCAAAGCTTTCACTTTTGGTGCTAACCCCAGATAGCCTTGATGAAAGCCATCCGGCATTTCGCGACTGGCCGGAGTCACTGTCAGCAGTTGTTCCACGCCTTGACGGGAAATCAGTAGTGGTACAGGTTTGCCGGGGTTATTCTGAATAATACCGACCAGTTGCGGCCAGTTGGTTAACGAAACCCCAGCGGCGACGAGTAATTTATCCTCAATTTGCAAACCAGCTTTTTCCGCGGCGCCAGCAGGCACTAACTGGCCAACTTCCAACAGCGCTGTCGGTTGCAATGGTGTGATACCCAGGCTGGCAAAAATGGAGTCTTTATCCGGGTCAAAGGACCAGTCGGAAATATCCAGCTGATAATCGGTACCGGTTTGCTCTGCATCCGGTGCCAGCGTCAGGGTCAATTCTTGCTGCCCAATCTGCCCGACCAGCAGCAGGCTAACCGCTTGCCAGTCCCGCACTTCTTCGCCGTTAATGGCGATAATTTGCTGGCCAGCCGGCAATTGTGCGCTACCGGCAATGGATTGAGGCGCCACTTCGCCCACCACAGGGCGCAACGAAGGCACCCCCAGTAAATACATCAGCATCAACACCAGAATGGCAAACAGAAAGTTTGCCATCGGGCCGGCAACAATCACGGCCATCCGCTGTAACACGGTTTTATTGTTAAAAGCCAGGTCGGCAAACTCCGGCACCACTGGGTCCACCCGCTCATCCAACATCCGGACATAACCACCCAGCGGGATCGCGGCCAGCACAAACTCTGTGCCTTGCCGATCGCGCCAGCTGAATAAAGTTTTGCCAAAGCCAATCGAGAATTTTTTCACCAGAATGCCATTTTTGCGTGCCACCCAAAAATGACCAAACTCATGCACAGTGACCAAAATGCCCAGCGCAACCACAAAAGACAACAAATTCCACAACAAGGCCGTCATAGGGCAAAAGTCCTTAATAAATCCCGGGCAAAATGCCGGCTTTGTTGATCCAACTGCAGAATATCCTCCAGCGAGACCGCTTTACTGTGCGCAAACTGGGCCAGGCACAAGGCATTCAGCTGCGCGATAGCGGTAAAACGAATTTGTTGCTGCAAAAAAGCCGCTACGGCAATTTCATTGGCAGCATTGAGTGCCGTCGTCGCGCCCTGGCCGTAACGACAGGCTTCAATCGCCAGTTGCAGGCAGGGGTAGCGGGCCGGATCGGGTTTTTCGAAAGTAAAATTGGCGATCTGAAAAAAATCCAGTGGCTTGGCCGGACTGGCAATCCGTTCCGGGAACGCCATCGCATGAGCAATAGGCGTTCGCATATCCGGATTGCCCAATTGCGCCAGTACAGAACCATCGGTGTATTGCACCATCGAATGGATAATACTTTGCGGATGTAACACCACTTCAATATCGTCCGGCTGACAGTTAAACAACCAGCGGGCTTCAATAAACTCCAGCCCTTTATTCATCATGGTGGCACTGTCGACCGAAATTTTCTGCCCCATGTTCCAGTTCGGATGTGCCACCGCCTGGGCTGGTGTGATCTGGTCAAACAACGACAGCTCGGTCTGGCGGAACGGGCCGCCACTGCCGGTCAGCAAAATCCGCGCAATGCCCGCTTTTGCTAGCTCACCCTGATAGCTATGTTGTTGTAACGCAGGGGGTAAACACTGAAAAATAGCATTATGTTCGCTATCAATTGGCAACAAGGTAGCTTGATGTTCGATCACGGCATTGATAAACAACTCACCCGTCATCACTAGCGCTTCTTTATTGGCCAGCAACACGGTTTTGCCTTGTTTGACTGCAGCCAGCGTCGGTAATAAACCGGCAGCACCAACAATAGCGGCCATCACCACATCCGCATCCGGATGCGCGGCCAGCTCGGCAAAAGCGGTTTCACCTGACAGCACTTGCGTCGCACAACCTGCGCTTGCCAGCTGTTGCCGTAACAGCCTGGCATCAGCCTCCACCAGCACTGCAGCAAAACGCGGCTTGAACTCCAGACACTGCGCCAACAGTTTATCGATTTGCCGGCCCGCCGTCAGTGCCAGCACGGCAAATCGGTCCGGATGTTGCCGAACCACATCCAGCGTACTGCCGCCAATAGAGCCGGTAGAGCCAAGAATGACCAGGTGGCGCATCATTAAAAGCCACCAAACAGCGCAACAAATAACGCAAATAACGGCGCCGTGGCTGTCAGACTGTCAATTCGATCTAAAATGCCACCGTGGCCGGGGAAAATACTGCCACTGTCCTTTAAGCCGGACACGCGTTTAAACATACTTTCTGATAAATCACCGAACACCGACAACAGGGTCAGTAACACAGCCGCCAGATACCATAACAGCAGCTCAGCCGGCCACTGGCAGGCTGCCGCCACTGCAGTGACAAATAACAACACAAACAACAGGCCGCCGACCAATCCTTCCAGCGTTTTGCCCGGACTCACCTGTGGCAACAACTTGTGCTTGCCAAAAGGTTTACCCACCACATAACCACCGATATCAGCAGCCCAGACTAAACCAAGTAAAGCGCAAATCAACCAGGCACCGGTATATTCTGAAGCCGAGTAATTGACATTTCTAAGCAGCAGCAACGCGGCGAAGCTAGGCACCAACGTCAGCCAGCCCATCAGCACTTTGAGCAGACGAACCTCTGACCAGAGTTTCTGACTGCGCCCAAAACTCAACACCAACAGCACCGCCAACAACCACCAGCCGATACCGGTCCAGATCACAGTTTCAGCCGCAGCATTGGTTTGGACTGGCCAATGTAATGAAGCAGGCAACAGCTGGTAACAAAGCCCGTACCAAACGGTCGTACCGATGACAAAACTACTGCGTTGAGTGATGCTTTGCCAGCCACAAAAGCCAGCCCATTCCCAGGCGGCGACGACAAATGCTGTTGCCAAAAATAATGCAAAGCCGGCTGGCGGCAGAAAAAACACTGCGGCCAGCGCTAATGGCGCCAGTAACAGTGCGGTAAGTAGTCGTTGTTTAAACAATCTTATTATCCTTCTGTCGAACCGGCAGCCAGTTGTCTGATTTGCGCACCAGTACAACCAAAACGCCGCTCGCGGCTGACGAAACTGGCAATAGCATCCGCAAACACCTGGTCATCAAAGTCTGGCCACAAGGTATCCAGAAAACAAAGTTCAGCGTAGGCCGCCTGCCATAATAAAAAATTACTGATGCGAATGTCGCCGCCCGTGCGAATAAGTAAATCCAACTCAGGCTGTTCATGCATCTGGATATGTTGCGCCAGTAACTGCTCAGTAATATCAGCTGGCGCTAAAGTTCCGGCGGCCACGGCTGTCGCCAGTTGCTGTGCCGCATTGGTAATATCCCAGCGGCCGCCATAATTGGCTGCAACATTCAACGTCAGCCCGGTATTGGCTGCTGTCAGCGCTTCCGCCTGACGGATATTTTGCTGTAGTTTGTCACTGAAACGTGACAAATCACCAATAATCTTCAATCGAACCTGATTTTTATGCAGTGCTTTGACTTCTTTTTCCAGCACAAACAAAAATAGCTGCATCAGGCTACTGACTTCATCTTCCGGCCGGCGCCAGTTCTCACTGCTGAAGGCAAATAATGTAAGGGAAGGGATCCCCAGTTTACGGCATAAACTTACAGCACGTCTGACCGCATCCACACCTTTTTTATGACCCCAGACCCGCGGGCGCCCCTGGCGCTCGGCCCAACGGCCATTACCATCCATTATTATTCCGACATGTTGTGGCAAAGCGTTATCAAACGCCTTTGTCTCTTCTGTCATCACTGCCTGCCTGCAAAAACACGGTGTCAGCCACCGGTAAAATTTACCCGAACAAAAAAGCGCCGCGAAGTGAGCTGCACGGCGCTTTGTTTACAAAGCAACGGACGGAATTAAACTTCCATCAGTTCCTTTTCTTTTGCTGCTAATACTTCGTCAACCTTCTTCACCCAGACATCGGTAATTTTCTGGATTTCTTCAGCGGCGCGACGTTCATCATCTTCACTGATTTCTTTGTCTTTTAACAAAGCTTTAAAATCGGCATTGGCATCACGGCGGATGTTACGCACCGCAACCCGGGCACCTTCAGCTTCGCCACGGACCACTTTAACCAAATCACGACGACGCTCTTCAGTCAATGCAGGCAGCGGCACCCGAATTGAAGTACCGGCACCAATTGGGTTTAAACCCAAATCAGATTGCATAATGGCTTTTTCTACCGCCTGGATCATCGAGCGGTCAAACACGGTGATCATCAGGGTACGGGCGTCTTCGGCTGATACGTTGGCGACCTGCCGTAATGGCGTGTCCGAACCGTAATAAGACACCTGAATGCTGTCGAGCAGGCTTGGATGGGCCCGACCGGTACGAATTTTAGATAACTGGTTTTTCAGCGCATCAACGCTTTTTTCCATCCGGGTTTTACTGTCTTTCAGAATATCGTTAATCACCTGGTTGTTCCTTTGTGTTGTATCGCACAGTGCTGTGCTTGTTCACGATGGCAGATAGTTTACTGCAAATTTTCCGCGTGGTCGATCACTGTGCCTTCAGTCTCGCCCATAATGACACGTTTTAACGCGCCAGGTTTGTTCATATTAAACACCCGGATTTGCATATTGTGATCGCGCGCCAGCGTAAATGCGGCTAAATCCATCACTTTGAGTTCTTTATCCAACACTTCAGCATACGTCAGCTGACTGTACAGCGTTGCGGTTGGATCTTTCACCGGATCGGCCGAGAACACGCCATCCACTTTGGTGGCTTTTAACACGCAGTCTGCTTCAATTTCGATACCGCGTAAGCAAGCTGCTGAATCTGTTGTGAAAAATGGGTTACCAGTACCGGCAGAGAAAATCACCACCCGGCCTGACTTTAACAAGCTGATTGCTTCAGCCCAGCTGTAATTGTCACAAACACCGTTGAGTGGGAACGCGCTCATCAGACGGGCATTGACAAAAGCACGATGCAGCGCATCCCGCATCGCCAGACCGTTCATCACAGTGGCCAGCATGCCCATATGGTCACCAACAACACGGTTCATGCCGGCTTTAGCCAGGCCTTCACCGCGGAAAATGTTGCCACCACCGATCACGATACCGACCTGAACGCCAAGCTCGACTAACTCTTTGATTTCCTGTGCCATCCGATCCAGCACTTTTGGATCAATACCAAAGCCTTCATCCCCCATCAGGGCTTCGCCACTCAGTTTTAAAAGAATTCTTCTGTAGGTTGGTTTTGGACTTGTGCTCATGAGATCCCCATCTGGCCGGATTGAAGTTAAATCTGTATTCATCGTTGCGGTTTCCTTGTCGGTAGCAAAGCCGTTGTGGCCACTGCCTGTGCAGTCCGCCCTGCATGGATGATGGTGCATTGCTGCAATACCATCATGCACTGTTTTTTTGGTCTGTTGTTGCCGATAGCTTTGGCAACAAATGGCAGTCACCTGTGCGGATCACTGCCCTGTCAGCAAAAATAAACCCGGACAAAGCGCGGGACGCTGGCCTGATTCATCCGCATTGACAGTCTTCATATATAAAAAAACCGCGACTGGTAAACACCAAAGTCGCGGTTATTTTAGCGGGTTTTAGCCATTAGCTAAAGCTCGCATTATTTTTTAGCAGCAGCGATTTGAGCAGCAACTTCAGCAGCGAAGTCAGTTTCTGCTTTCTCGATACCTTCGCCTACTTCTAAGCGAATGAAGCTCACAGCTTTAGCGCCGTGTTGCTTCAGGAAATCACCGGTGGTGATGTTAGGATCTTTCACGAAGGCTTGGCCTGTTAAAGATACTTCGCCAGTGAACTTCGTCATCCGGCCAGCAACCATCTTCTCAGCGATTTCTTTTGGCTTGCCGCTGTTGATCGCGATTTCGATCTGAATTTCTTGTTCTTTCGCAACAACTTCAGCTGGTACTGACTCTGGAGTCAGGAAAGATGGGTTGTTGGCAGCAACGTGCATAGCAACGTCTTTGGCGATATCTTCGTTACCGCCTTCCAGTACCACTAACACGCCGATACGGCCTGAGTGCGTGTACTGACCAATCACGTCACCCTGGGCAACAGAGATACGACGTACGTTGATGTTTTCGCCAATTTTAGCAACTAAAGTCGCACGAGCTTCTTCAACAGTCGCTTCACCTAATGAAGCAGCTGACAGCTCTTCAACAGTGAACAGCTTGTTGGCATGTGCCAGGTCAGCTGCAGCGTTAGCGAACGCCAGGAAGCTGGCATCACGGGCAACGAAGTCAGTTTCACAGTTGAATTCGATAGCAACAGCATAACCGTTACCAACGCGAGTCAGAACTGTACCTTCAGCGGCAATACGGCCAGCTTTCTTGGCAGCTTTAGCCTGACCATTTTTCCGCATTAATTCGATTGCGCCTTCGATGTCACCATTGGTTTCTTCTAAAGCTTTTTTGCAATCCATCATGCCAGCGCCAGTGCGCTCGCGTAATTCTTTTACCATACCGGCAGTTACAGCCATGGGAGATTCCTCATTCAATCAGGTTACAGAAACAGGGGCCTAAGCCCCTGTCCAGATTAAAAGGTGAATGCAGACTATTTAAGACAGTCTGCACACAGCTGTATTACTCAGCTGCAACGAAGTTGTCGGCTTCAGCCTGAACTTCGATGTTTTTGTCACGGCCTTCAGCAATAGCTGCATTGACGGCGCTCAGGTACAGCTGGATAGCGCGGATCGCGTCATCGTTACCTGGAACAACAAAATCAACACCTTTTGGATCAGAGTTGGTATCAACGATAGAAACAACTGGGATACCCAGGTTGTTAGCTTCTTTGATAGCGATATGTTCATGGTCAGCGTCGATCACGAACAGAGCGTCTGGTAAACCGCCCATATCTTTAATACCGCCTAAGCTCTTTTCCAGTTTTTCCATCTCGCGGGTACGGTCTAAAGCTTCTTTTTTGGTCAGCTTGTCGAAAGTACCGTCCTGGCTTTGTGATTCCAGGTCTTTCAGGCGCTTGATTGACTGACGAACTGTTTTCCAGTTAGTCAGCATGCCGCCTAACCAGCGGTGGTTGACGTAATACTGATCAGATTGCAGAGCGGCTTCTTTGATTGCTTCTGAAGCAGCGCGTTTAGTACCAACAAACAGGATTTTACCTTTTTTGGCAGCCACTGACTGGATGAAAGTCAGCGCGTCGTTCATCATTGGAACAGTTTTTTCCAGGTTGATGATATGAACGCGGTTACGGGCGCCGAAAATGAATGGCTTCATTTTTGGGTTCCAGTAACGGGTTTGGTGACCAAAATGTACGCCCGCTTGGAGCATATCGCGCATAGAAACTTTTGCCATCAGAATGATTCCTTAATGGGGGTTAGGCCTCCATACATCCCATAAATCCGACCTATTTTCACAGGCACCCCGGTCTATGTGACGATGTATGTGTGTTATTTAATATAAGTGAGTTCGCTAAACTGACAGTTTGCAGTAAGTTTTTTGGAAAAAACCAACAAGCTATTTGCCAAATTGCGGCGCGCTTTATACCATATACGCCCCTGAAACACAATGTATTGTGTAGTTTTACAGCAAAGAGAGAGACCATGGCAGCAACAATTAAGACTCCTGAACAGATCGAAAAAATGCGCGTTGCAGGTCGGTTGGCTGCCGAAGTGCTTGAAATGATTGAGCCTCATCTGAAGGCTGGCGTCAGCACTGGCGAACTGGACCGGATTTGTCATGACTATATCGTCAATGTACAACAAGCCATTCCGGCGCCGCTGAATTATCACGGTTTCCCAAAATCAATCTGTACCTCGGTTAATCAGGTGATTTGTCATGGTATTCCGGCCGATGACAAACTGCTTAAAGAAGGCGATATCATCAATATTGATATCACGGTGATCAAAGATGGTTTCCATGGTGACACCTCAAAAATGTTTGTCATCGGTAAACCGAGCATTCTGGCTGAACGCTTGATCCGGGTAACACAGGAAGCTTTGTATCTGGGACTGAAAAAAGTCAAAAACGGCTGTCGCCTCGGCGATATTGGCCATGTCATTCAGGTGCATGCCGAGAAGCATAACTACTCGATTGTGCGCGAGTATTGTGGTCATGGTATTGGCGCTGTGTTCCATGAAGATCCGCAGGTGCTGCATTATGGTAAACCAGGTACCGGCGAAGTGCTGAAAACCGGCATGTGTCTGACGATTGAACCTATGGTGAATGCCGGCGAGCGCTACAGCAAATTGTTAAAAGACGGCTGGACGGTTGTGACGAAAGATCGTAGTTTATCAGCTCAGTTCGAACATACCATTCTGGTAACGGATACGGGCTGTGAAATCCTGACGTTACGCAGTGATGACACCATCGAGCGGATACTGACCGCAGAATAACGGCCAGTTTTGCAGCGAAGGACTTGCCGCCGACACCGGATCCACTTTTTCAGACTTCTGCAGTGGTAACACTGCAGAACAGATAAGGGTAACAAGCAATGTCCACGGCGCTCATTTTTGATAAGACGGTCCCGAGCCAATTTACCCTCGACAGTTATAAAAAATACTTCGGCGATTTTCTCGATTGGCTGAAGCTGGCATCACTGAGCCAACCTGTGGCCAGTCTGGTCCGTGCCCGCGCCCGTTTTATTGATGAAGTGCTGCAATCCTTATGGCAACATTTTGATTTATCAAAACAAAAGCAGCTGACGTTAATTGCGGTTGGCGGTTATGGCCGGGCCGAACTCCACCCCTACTCCGATATCGATTTATTGATCCTGACCGAAGCCAGATTAAGTCCGGCATTGCAGGAGCAAATCGCCCATTTTGTTACTTTGCTGTGGGATTTACGCCTTGAAGTCGGCCACAGTGTCCGCACCATCAAAGAATCGGTCAGCCTGGGTAAAGACGATATCACCATCGCCACCAACTTGATGGAAATGCGTTTTCTCTGCGGGAATTCGCAGTTGTTTGCCAGTCTGCAACAGGAAGTCAGTAAAAGTAACTTCTGGCCAAGCAAAGACTTTTTCCAGGCCAAACGGCATGAGCAACAAGGCCGGCACGCACAGTACCATGGCACCGCTTACAATCTTGAACCGAATTTAAAAGCCAATCCGGGTGGCTTACGCGACATTCAAACCATTGGCTGGGTGGCGAAAAAACATTTCCAGACCCGCACCATGCGCGAACTGGTGGCTTATCAGTATCTGACCGAAGATGAATATCAGGAACTGATGGAATGTGAAGCTTATCTGTGGCAAATGCGGTTTGGACTGCATCTGGAAGCAGGCCGCAACGAAAACCGCATCTTGTTTGATTATCAACCGGCAGTGGCACAACGGCTTGGTTTTGGCAATGATGGCAAGGCGTCAGTTGAGCGGATGATGAAGCGCTTTTTCCGCACAGTGCAGCGTGTCAGCGAACTGAACGAAATGTTGTTGCAGCACTTTGAAGGCAGCATTTTAAAAAGCCATAGCAAATTTAAAACTGTGCAACTGGATGATTTTTTTGAGGTGCAGGGCCATTTAATTTCCGCCACCGATAAAGCGGTATTTGCCAGAAGGGAAAATATCCTGCGGTTATTCTGGCATATTGCCAATCACCCACAGATTGATGGTATCCACTCCGAAACCATCCGCTTGTTACGGCAGGTGCGTCGCCGTCTGATGGGTGATTTACAGGATTATGAAGGCTGCCGTTTGCTGTTTATGGCGATTATTCGCCATCCGCATGGCATGGATCGTGCCATCACCCTGATGCACCGCCATGGCATTTTGGCCGCTTATTTGCCGCAATGGCGCAATATAGTCGGCCAAATGCAGTTTGACCTGTTTCATGCTTACACTGTGGACGAGCACACCCATAGAGTGCTAAAAAACCTGCATCGCTACAGCCAAGCCGAATTTGCCAGTGAATTCCCACTCTGTACTGATATTGTTAAACGACTGGAAAAACCTGAACTCTTGTATCTGGCCGGCATTTTTCATGATATTGCCAAAGGCCGTGGTGGTGATCACTCCGATCTTGGCGCTATGGATGCGCGTGAATTTGGCAAATTACATAAACTCAGTGAATTTGACACTAAACTCATTGTTTGGCTGGTCGAGCAACATCTGTTGATGTCGGTGACAGCGCAGCGCCGAGATATTCACGATCCCAGCGTGATCGCCGAATTTGCTGAGAAAGTCCGCGATGAAACCCGGCTGAATTATCTGTATTGCTTGACCCTCGCAGATATCCGCGCCACCAATGATAACCTGTGGAACGACTGGAAAGGCGCGTTATTACGCGAGCTCTATTTAGGCACGCAAAAAGCGTTTCGCCGCGGCTTAGAAAAACCGATGGACCTGCGTGATCAAATTCGCGAACACCAGATCGAAGCGCTGCGATTACTGGCAGAACAAGGAGTGTCGGAAGCGCAAATCACCCCGCTGTGGAACAAGTTTAAAGCTGATTATTTTGCCCGTTATAATCCACGTTTGATTGCATGGCATACCGAGCATCTGCTACAACATGCTGATTTCAGTAAACCTTTAGTGCTGATAAGCCCCACCGCCATGCGCGGCGGTAGCCAGGTTTTTGTCTACACTGCCGACCAACCCAACTTATTCGCCCGGATGGTCGCGGCGCTCGACAGCAAAAAAGTCAGCATTTTTGATGCCCAGATCATGACCAATAAAGATGGTTTTGCCATGGATACCTTTGTGGTGCTGGAACAAAATGGTTCGGCCGTGACCTCAGTGTCGCGCATTAGCAGCATCAAAAAAGCACTGGAAAGCTATATCAGTTCACCACCAAGCGCAGAGCGGCAAAAAGCCAGACCGAACAAACAATTACAGGCCTTTCATGTACCGCCGAAAGTGGTATTTTTGCCTGGCAAAAATAAACACCGCACCATGTTAGAACTGGCAGCACTGGACACTCCGGGCTTGTTGGCTGACATAGGTCAGGTGTTTGCCCGCTGCGAAATTAATATCCATGCCGCCAAAATCACCACTATTGGCGAGCGGGCTGAAGACTTTTTTATGATTTCTACCCGCCAGGACGAAGCGTTGACCGCTGACGAACAAAGTCAGTTGCGCCGCGTGCTGGTGGAACAACTCACCCATGCAACAGAGGGCTAAAGCAATACCATGGCTGATTTAAAAAGTATTATCGAAACCGCGTTTGAAGACCGGATGAACATTACCCCGGCCACCGTCAGCAGCGAGGTTAAAGCTGCAGTGACCGCAGCCATTGCTTTACTGGACAGCGGTCAGGCCCGGGTTGCCGAAAAAATCGCCGGTGAATGGGTTACCCATCAGTGGCTGAAAAAAGCTGTGTTGCTGTCGTTTCGCATCAATGACAACCAGGTGATGGATGGCGCTGAAAACCGTTTCTTCGATAAAGTACCGATGAAATTTGCCGATTATACGCACGAGCGTTTTGTCGCCGAAGGCATGCGTGTGGTGCCGCCTGCAGCAGTACGCCAAGGCAGCTTTATCGGTAAAAACGTGGTGTTGATGCCAAGTTATGTCAACATCGGCGCTTATGTTGGTGAAGGCACTATGGTGGATACCTGGGCTACGGTCGGTTCTTGTGCCCAGATAGGTAAAAACGTGCATTTATCCGGCGGTGTCGGCATCGGTGGTGTGTTAGAGCCGTTACAGGCGAACCCAACCATTATCGAAGACAACTGCTTTATCGGCGCCCGTTCTGAAGTGGTGGAAGGTGTGATTGTCGAAGAAGGCGCAGTGCTGTCGATGGGTGTTTATATCAGCCAATCGACCCGCATTTATGACCGCGAAACTGGTGAAATCAGTTACGGCCGCGTGCCGGCCGGTGCCGTGGTAGTACCGGGTTCAATCCCAAGCAAAGACGGCAGCCACAGTTTATATGCCGCCATTATCGTGAAAAAAGTTGATGCCCAAACGCGGGCGAAAGTGGGCATTAACGCCTTACTGCGTAGCATCGATTAACATCCTGGCACTTTCTGTTTCAATATCAAACAGCCGCTGATGCGGCTGTTGTTTTGACAGTTTATATCTGCGGCCACTGCACTTTGTTACTTATCCTGCTCAATCACTGCAATTGTTCTTTCGATAAAACGGACCAATGCTGGTTGCGGTATAAAATCAGCTTTATTGTCCAGATTGAAAGTTGCCAAAATGTTTTTTAATTGCTCATCATGCTCCATTTCGTTGGCCGTCATGCCGTCATTTTTCAACTGACGTACCCTTGCCACCCAGTCTAAGGTATGTTGCTGGTACCTGCGCAATTCAGTTTTTCCCGTTGCTTTGCCATGTCCGGGCACTATCAGGCTGTCATCATTGCCCAGCTTTAGCACAGCAGCTATGGCATGCTTAAAACCAGCGATCCCGCCGACATAAAAGGTTGGATGCCAACTGCTGTCATAAATATCACCGACAAAAATACTGTTACTTTTTTTGTGAAAGTAAACCTTATCCATCGCAGAGTGAGATTTGACGACCAAAGCGTCCATCCCGGTCACATCAGCTGTATCTTTGATAAGCACAGCGCCTTTTGCGATAAAATATGCATTACCGCCTGTGTGATCCGCATGCGCATGAGTATTGACGACAATTGTGGCTGCGCCACCGACTAACTGCTGGATCTGCGCATTCAAGGCGTCGAGGTTGACGTCGCCAGGCATGGGATCGATCAGCACTATGCCGGCATTTGTTTTAAACAGGCCAATATTTGTGCCAGCATCAATCGATTTTAAAATAAAAGCTTTTTCGTTCAATGGAGTGACAACAATATTCTCCGTAAAGGCCCAACTGATGGTTGGGTAGATCATCGCGAGCAATAAGCAGGTAAATCTCATGACTTGTCCTTGTGATCCTGAGCACTGTTACTTTTATCAATGGCGGCCTGCCACAAACTGACTACCAATATTCAGTGATGCGCTTGACCTTGCCATCGGCAAATTCAAACAAGGATAAATGCTGACCTTTAGCGCCGGTCTGCTCAAAACGCCTTACTGCAGCAGCATTTTCGCCAGGCAGAATGCTTTCAATGACATAGCGCGCTTCAGCATTTTTAAACAGCTTGTGACTGATGGCTTTGTTGATATTGCGGTACAAATGCTCCCGGCTATAGACGCCGCCATGCTTGTGATGGACATAACTAAAATCGGCACTATAAAGCGCAAACAAAGCATCTACATCAGCCTGAGTCGATTGCCTCAGCATCGCCTGATTTTGTAACAGGTTCACTTGGTGTACCAGCAGCAGAATTTCATTGCTGGTCATCGGATTGGCCAGTAATGGCATGGATAACAGACTGAACAGCAACGCAATCAGCTTTTTCATCGGCATTCCTCAAATCTAAGCAGGTCGACATTGACACTGCTTTGGCTAGCAATAGCAAAACAGCAGCTGCAACGCTAGGGTTAACACTGATTTTATGCTGATTTTTTGCTGTAATTCTGGCAACCTGAACTTAAGTTGTGTCGACGACTTTGCACAGTACAGATGGATTGGAACTGCAGTTTGAGCGGATAAGGCTTGGCGGTTACATTTCTTGATTTTAAAAAACAAACCGTCAGCCGTAATGGCCATGTTGTCCGGTTGCAGAGCAAAATACTGCTGGTTCTGGCCTGGCTGATTGCAGCACCAGTCACTTTAGCTGTTAATAGTTGGCTGAATAATGCCAATCACGAGCAAGTCTTGCCGGGAGTAAAAACCAATATCCGTACCGCATTACCCGGACTTACAGTTCGCCGAATGGTGCTTGCCGCGGCAAGTGCATCAGCACAGAATTTTTCCGATGAACGCCGTTCCAAGCATTCAGATGTGAAAAAGCCGGTCAGTAAAATGACCGGCTTTGTTTTTGTGATGATTTACACAGGTTCTACGGTATTAGAAGTTACCAGTGATACCAAAACGAACTGTGCGTGGCGTCTGCCAGCCCATCGCCTGACCATACCACTTGTTGTACACGCCTTCAGAGCCATCAGCTTCAAAGTGTTCGTTCACAGAAGTGATTTCCTGAATGTCTAACACGTTAAACACGTCTACAGAAGCACGCATATCAACACCTGATACTTCGAAGTTATAACCTAAACTCAGGTCCAGGTTAAAGTTCCATGAAGTACGGCCAGCAGAACCGCGCGGATGGAAGGTATAAATCTTCTCAGCAGCACTTGGATTTTCTGGACAGGCACCTGCTTTACCATCAGCTAACCGGCACTGGTTTGTGAAGTGGTAGAAAGTGTCGCCATAAGAACCATAGAGTTTAGGATCTGAACTTGGGTAACCCATACCAAAGGCACTGATAGGTTTGCCGCTTTGTAACAGCGAGTTGAAACCAATATCAAATGATTCTGTCAGAGCATAAGAACCGTAGAACTTAAATACATGGCGACGGTCATTTGGCTGGTAGCCAAAAGAACCATCCATTACTGCCGGGAAGTCGAAGTCCTGAGTAATACCAGCATCCGCCTGAGCGATGTCAGATTTTACCGCACCTTCGAAGTTACCGTAGCTACGTGACCAAGTGTAAACAAAAGTACCGGCGAATTTTTCATTCCGGAAAACAAACTCAGTTTGTAAACCGTAGTATTCATTGATTGCAGGTTGCAGACCAATGTCAGCGGCTGAGTAGGTTTTACGTGAGCCTGCGTCTGGCACACCGTCATGATCCTTGTCTAACCACCAGGTACCTGGTTTGCCAGGGTTCAGAATGACGCAAGATGGAGCCGCTGGACCACAGTAGTCATCCAGTGCAGTACTGACTTCACGGAAAATACCGCGGATAGAACCTGTCAGCTCTTCAGTCAATTGATGTTGGTAACCCAGGATAAATTCATCTTTAGCAAAAGGTTTTGCTTCTTCTGCCTGGAACGCTTCTTTACGTAATTCAACTGGGAAGCTGTTGACGTTACGTGAGTTTTCCGGAGTACCATTCACTGGCGTGATGCCTGTTGGTGCACTTGTCGTTGCATCAATACCGGTGAAGTTGTAGAAAGTGGTGGCATCAGAAATACCACCAGCAGCACGGTAGTTGGTATTGTTCGGGATTGGCAGGAAGTAACGACCCCAAGTCGCGTACAATTTAGACTCACCATTGCCGGTTGGATCTAAGGTGAAACCTAAGCGTGGAGCCCAGTCAGTTTTGATGTCAGCAAAATCTACGCCGGTCGTACCAGTGTTCACAAAGTGGTCCTGACGTAAACCAACACTTAACATCAACTGGTCACTAACCTGATAGTTATCTTCAATATAATAAGCGGTCAGGTCACTGCTAAAAGCACCACCACCAGCAAAGATACGGTCACTGACATAATCTTTTGCTGCAGCTGTAGTATTAGTAAACAGTGGACCATTTGCACCCTGCCGTGAAGCGCCCGGAGCCAGAGTGAAATAGGTATAGCTATGACCACCGACAGGTGCTGTGGTTTTCATTGACTGACGGTCTTGTTTGTCCAGACCGACTTTGATGGTGTGAGAACCATAAAAATCTAACACATATTCAACGTCAAAACGAATTTGAGTATTATCGTCATAATCCAGACCGATACTGCCACCAGCACCACATTGTCTTGCCAGAGGTTGACCTGTAGTACGAGAGTCGCTAATCGCAGGGCAGTTAGTCACGGCAGGAGCGTCAGTGTATTGAGTCTCGATGTTACCCCATAACGCCGACACAGTCAGATCGTCAGTAATGTTACCAACGTAGCTTGCGCTCATGATGTCACCACCACGAGAGCGGAGGAAGCCACCAGAGGCTGCACCAATAACACCAGTGTTCGGGTTATAACGGTTATTAGTTTCAGTCACGTCACGACGGTCTGAATAACCAAATAAACTTAAACGGTGACCTTCGGTAATATCCCAGTCAATTTTGCTACCCCAGAACAGGTTGTCGCCACCGCTGGCTTCTTGTACGCGATAATTGTTGGTCGCAGCAAAACGGGTATTGCCTGTGGTGTATTCTTCACGGCTATCACGCGGGTTGATAATACCGTAGAAAAACAGTTTATCTTCGATCAGCGGACCGCCGGCAGAGAAAGACATGTCGCTATTGTGTGATTTATCCAGAGTTGAATCATAGAATACTTCACTGCCGCCTTGCTGGGCGTAAGATTTTTTGCCATCGCCAGCTAACCCACTTGGCTGATGGAAAGCGGTGAAACCAAATTCCCACTCATTGGTACCGCCTTTGGTTGCGGCGTTGGTCACACCACCAGTAGCACGACCATACTGTGCAGAGAAACCACCTGTTTTAACCTGGAACTCTTTATAAAATTCAAATGGTACTGAACCACAACCAAGACCCTGACGGGTGTTAGTCACTTCCAGACCGTTGATGTAACAAGCGTTCTCAGCGACAGACGAACCACCAAAAGATGCTGTGTTACCGAAACGGGAATCACCACGCACAGCACCTGGCGCTAATAACTGAATTGAAGTCAGGTTGCGTGCAACAGGTAAACGGTCGATTTCAACTTCACCTAACACCAGACCTGAGTCAGTTGATGATAAATCGATAGATTGCAAACGGGCACCCGATACGGTAATGACTTCAGTGCCATCCGTTGGTGCGGCAATTTCGAATTTAGCCGTCGTGTTCGAACCCAGTGACAAGCGGATATTGTCCTGAGCTACTACTTTGCCGTTACTTTCAATGGTAACCACATAGCTGCCTACCGGTAACTGACTGAAACGGAAGTTACCATTTTGGTCAACACCCATTTCACGACTGAAACCAGTTTTTGGATCAACAGCTTTTACTTTGATACCAGCGCCACCCTGAGTAATGCCAGCGACACTACCGACTAAATTCGAAGTATCAGCAGCATATGCGGATGCAGATAAACCTAATACGGCAGAAACTGTGATTGCGGCGAGGGACCGCTTGAAACGTGATGTTCCGTGATTGGATTTCATTATTATTCTCCAAGTTATTGTCTAGGGGAGATTATGTTTTTCTCCCTCGAAACTAGATGTAACACAAAAAACCTTG
>Ga0209599_10000392_pt1 | contig 29096 bp, 37 predicted proteins | sample Shrwel_input2_FT_FD_187534 | JGI IMG/M metagenome (GOLD analysis project Ga0209599, IMG submission 187534) | Subsurface microbial communities from deep shales in Ohio, USA - Utica-3 well 1 S input2 FT (SPAdes) (version 2) ...
GCTTTACTCATATCCATAGAACTAAATCATACCATTATTTCGTGTCAAAGTCCAGAGTTTGCACACTGGTTGGACACAATTAAAGGCTAACTGACTCTGGCTCTACCACTGTTAGAAAGAACGGGGTGGAATCATCACCAGAAGATGACTCTATTAGTGAAAATGAAGTGTCATTGATCTGATTTACCGTATTCCCCGTATAAAGCAGGTAATGGTTTAATATTCTATTGACAGACAAGGTGGTCTCATATACGGCTACATTGTTATACATATGCCCAATCCCAGACTTGGTGTCATTCTGATTCTGATTAAATTTGATGCTTGTATCAGATGATGTTAGATTAATTACAATATGATGTGGTGTATCTACTACTAGGAAGTTCCAGACATTTGTTTCCGCCGTCCTATCTATGCCATTGACATAAATTGAGGATATGCCTGTCTTTGTTATTGCTCCCGCAGGATTCCACTCGTACTTTTTAGTGGCCCCTGAGAACAGGACGTTCTCATTATATTGAGGTGTGTATATCAGTTCTATGCAAGAAACGGCGGGAATAGAATTCAATGAGAATCCATGTCCATTATACATAGTCAGCCCATTGTACTTATTGTAAGAAAGGGTCTTACTATTAAATTTTGGCAAAGCATAGTCATAGGCGGAAGATACATAGTATCCTGAATTATCGCTATAGAAGTTCTTGCCCGTATAGAAAGCTATTTCTAGGGATCGAAGAATTGGAAGATATTTGGTTGTATCTGCAGAGGATAAGGTTATCCTTAAATAAACAATTTGTGAGAATTGATTATCGTTCTTATTGATATATGGAAGAGGGCTTCCATTCTTGCAAGTCCGCCAAGTAATATTATCAATGCTTGCCTCTACTAGAATTCCAGTTACATCGTTGCTCCAGTGGATTTGAGATGTATCGATATTTAAATAATTAGGTACAATGAAATAATCGGTAAATGTAAATGATGCAGTTGCTGCAGTCTCTGTCTCTGGGATATAGATATAAGAGTTGTCATCAGATATTGTAATCCCGCCCGTTGCTACTTCAGACCATGGCTTAGATCCTGGGTATGAGTAGATAAACTTAGGCCTAAGTGATTCTGTGTTCATGCTAAATAAGTAGCCATTATCTGCTGCGACAATTTGAGAGATATTTACTTCTTGGGTTCCCTCATTATAATGACTCAGTACTTGAGTGCCAGAGAGGGCGTATCTATAGAATCCTACACAGTCTACTACAAATCTACCAGTAGATGGACCTGATTGAAAGGTTGCTGTCTCATTAGAAAACTTGTATGAGTCTATTTGCAATGCATCAGCAATAAATCCGTTTATGTACAGGGACAATATGTTGCTCTGGAATATACCAACAACATATACTACTTCAGAATTTGATACTGTGGCTTGAACCTGGTTGGCTCCGACCCTAAATATAATATTGCCGTTCTGATAAAATATACCAGTATTTGTTGCGGTGTCTCCAACTATTGTTGTACTTACGTTATATCCTGGAAGTGCACACCAAGCCTCTATAGAAAAAGAGTTATCTTTGTAGTACTTTGTAGCAATTCCTTTTGGGTTATATGTAATAATGGTTGAACTTAAAACTTCAGTTCCTCTTACCGATCCTGTAACTAATGGCATTATCTGCTTTGAAGAAGCGGAGGAAGCAGTACCGTTATTTAAACTACCTGAGTAGTCGTAAATATCTAGACCGCTTATTTGTCCATATGTCATGCCGCTATCTTTTAAGGCTTGGTATGTTGCATACTGAGATAACAGCTCAGTATATGTGTCGGTAGCACCTGACTGAACTTCATCTAATAAATAAAATGAGTTTGGAAAGTCGTTTAAGACTCTACTTTTATATGACATTCCATCCTCCCTTTTTTATTACAATGCTTCTATTTGTGCTTCTTTTTCTGCAATTGCAGAATTTAAAACTGCTAATCTATCTGTATCTGGAGCAGTCTTTGCATTTTCTGCAATCTTGTCTAGCTCCAATGCGTACATTTGAAATTCTAATGAACGAACTGCTGATTGACGGATTGAGTTTTTTTCGTCTTCTGATAGTACTGAGTATGTTGCCATGGTTATCTCCTTTTTATAGTTGTTCTAGTGCCTGTTTCATCAGAGATAATTCATTTATCTGATCCTGATAAAAAGCAATAGTTTCTTCTGATAATGGCTCTTTGCCGTTATCTTCAATTATAGCATTTTCATATGATAATAGGTCAATGCTTATTTGACTTATTTTTAAAGCCAATATCTCTTTATTAACATCTTGTTCTTTTGTCATGTTAGCTGATACCCTCCACTTGAAGGAATTCTAACCGAGTTTCCATTTACAGAATTACCGTTATATGAGAATACAATTGCATAATACCAACCTGCGGTAGTTTTGGTTTGTGTTTGTCCCGCCCCCCCATTATAACCCTTTACGTGGGTAGAGTGTTGAGTATATGTGCCGCCCGAGGTTGTTGAACGATATATGTAAATGTCATATCCCCATGTTGGGGAATTGTTCCAGTTTTCATAGCCTGATCCTACTCCATAAGAGTTTGTTGGTTCTGTAATATACAAAGTACCGCCAGTTGGGCTTATATTATTAGACCAATAACCTGTGGCAGCCTTTGCTGTTCCAGTGACATGTACTACTGCTCCTGTTGAAGATGAATAGGATGTAGTATTTCCTGCAGTATTAGTTGCAGTTACCGCACATCTATACTCATATCCAGCAGATGAAAAAGCAGCTGGTAAAGTATAAGATGATGATGCAGCACCGACGCTGTACCAACCACCTCCGCTATTTGCTTGCCATTGATACGTATAGGTAACTGGGGCGGTTCCATTTGAAGATACACTAGATACTGAAAGTGTAGTTGATGGCCTAACTATATATGTGGGATAGGAATAAGAGTTGCTATTTGGATAGGTTAAAACGCTTCCCTGAAATCCGCTTTCTGTAAAACTTACATATGTTGGAGCATAAACTGGATCAACGATAGTTCCAACTCCGCTATTTTCTCCAGATTCTTTTTGAGCTGGAGTAATACTTGAGGATTGATTTCCTCCGCCGTATCCATTTGAAGACATAGGTGTTACGATTACTCCAAGGTTATTTCCAACTGGCCAAGATATGGTTGTTGAAGTTGTATAAATTGTTGCAGAATTTCCACCAGTCCAGGAAACATTATAATATGATGCTCCAGCTGATGCTGACCATGAAACTGATACCAAGCCGTTTGTATTTATAGATTTTACATAAACTGTTGCAGACCCAGCGGTTGCACTATATCCAGTTGCGGAAGTTCCTCCAGAATAGGATACGTATCCGTTGTTGGTTCTAACCCCATAAGATGGTGCTCCAGTATTTGTCCAGCTTGCAGACCAAGCATTTGTTCCGCCTGTTACGGAAACAGTTGATGGTACAGCAGGAGTTGATGTAGAATCAGTAAGTGATAGACCTGATAGTGATGCTGGAACTATTAAAATTGAGTTTATTGAGTTTGATAAACTAGTTCCTCTTTGATTAATGGCTGTTACAGTTGCTGTTAATGTTTGACCAGAATCTGATGTAGTTGTTGTATAGCTACTTCCAGTGGCTCCAGCTATGTCTGACCCGTTTCTTTTCCATTGGTAGGAATAAGATGTAGGAGCATATGCAATATCTTGTGTCCATAGTCCAGCCGACACTGATACGGTGGCACCAACATTATTATTACCAGAAATAATTGGTCCCTGAGTATTTGTTGGAAAATTAGGATAATGCTGAATCCATCCAGATCCCGTAAATACCCATCCTTTTACTGCAGGAGTCCAGGAGCCACCATTAAAAAATCTTAAACCTTTTGCCTCTTGCCAGGAACTTCCATCATATATTTTCATATCTTATCCTAATACTGAACATATAAATCGCCAAGTGCTGTACCAGTTGGTAGAGTTCCAGTATTGTTATAAAATATCTTATTTGAGTTTGCTGTGTTAGTTCCATTTGAATATGCAGTAGTTGCAAGATTTATATTTGCACCTAGTGCTACTGGTGAGTTGTTAATTGAGATTGATGAATTGGCAAGCATTGTATTTGTAATCGATCCCGCCGAAGGAGTAAATGCTGGACCTTGTGGTCCAGTTGGGCCAGCTGGTCCTTGTATTCCTTGAATACCTTGCGCTCCTTGTGAACCAGTAGCGCCAGTTAAACCTTGTATGCCCTGTATGCCTTGTTCTCCAGTGTCACCTTTAGGTCCTTGTATTCCTTGTGGACCTAAATTAGAAACTGTAATAGAACCAGCCATTGATGAGTGGTATTCGCAAGCATAATAAAGTTGAGGAGCATTAAATGGAACTTCAAATATAATTGTTCCATTATCACGTGTTCCTGAAGATAGTGTTACTCCAGTAGAATAAACATTTCCTGCGCTATATGCACCTGAAACTGTTTGAATCCAGAACGGATGTCCGACAGCAGATACATTAATTACGTATCTATGCCCCCGAATAAAAGATAGCGTTGGATTAGCAGAACCATTAATTGTGTACGATCCAGATCCTGAGTTTGTAACGGATAAAGTTATTCCACCAGAAAGACCAGTTGCTCCAGTTAAGCCTTGTATGCCTTGAGGTCCCTGAATACCTTGTGGGCCTTGTGGGCCTACAATTTGACCAGCAGATGTCCAAGATGAACCGCCCCATACATATAGGTCACCGTCAGCATCAACAATTCTTGCATCATTTGCGCTATTACCACTTGATGGGAGAAGGGCTACGGTTGCTACTGATGCTTTAACATTAATTGATGTTCCTTGAGGTCCTGTGGGGCCTGCAGGGCCCTGTGGGCCTACTTCTCCTTGTGGTCCTTGAGCACCAGTTGTAATTCTTTGAAGGTTCCAAGCAATGCCATCCCAAATCCATGTGCTTCCGCCAGCGGTGAATGATTGATTCAACGATGGGCTATTTGGAAAATCGATTGCCATTGTTATGCTCCTATTCCTGCAATTGCTCTTGCTTCAGCTTCAGTTAATCCTAAAGCTTTTAACTTATTCAAAGCTGATTGTATGTTTGGATCAATTTCTACTTCTGTAGGTTCTGGAATAACTAATTGGTTTTCCAAATAAGCCTTATAGGCAATTTCTTCCTCAGTATATTCTCTTTCTGTAACCTGACCAGTGCTAAGATTAATTTCAACTACATCACTCATGTTGTACTCCCCCAAACATTAAAATTAGTACCACCCAAAACACCTAAGCTTCCGCCGTAATCATATGCTCCAAAATTACCAGAACCAAATAAAAGACTTACAGTCAGAGTATCTATTGTTGAAGTTTTATCCCAGAATCCATCTATAAAAGAAAGCCTTGGTGTCTTTAAATCTGTGCTAAAAATATCTCTTCCTGCAGAAACAACCTTATATCTTTTTGAATTAACTGTTGATAAGTTATCAAATATTTCTATCTGTCCTGAAGATGGACCTCTTTGTCCTTCAAATGTCCCAACAAAAGAACCAGGTACTGTTGAGATATCGTATCTCATTAAGTCGTATTGTCCTCCTGAAGCTGAACCATTTGTCAAAACTGATCCTGATACATAGCCATACCAGGTTGTAGAATTATATATGAATCTTTCATTTGCCGTTCCTCCACCATTTACTGAAAAAGAAATAGCATTAGTTGATCCAGTAGTTGCTTCATTTCTTCCCCACGCAATTCTAATTCTATTGTATGTGGAAAGACCAGTAAACGTAACAGATGTTGCAGTTAAACTTTGTACAAATTGATTTGATATTAATGTCCACCCAGTTGGGACGGCGCCTGCTGGGCCTGTTGCCCCAGTTGGACCAGTTGCTCCCGTTAAACCTTGAATTCCTTGTGGGCCTTGAGGTCCAGTTAAACCTTGAATACCTTGTGCGCCTTGTGGGCCTGCTGGTCCAGTTAAACCTTGAATGCCCTGTGGACCTTGTGGGCCTGTAGGGCCAGTCACGCCTGTTCTAACAACGTTCCATCGAGAACCATTCCATGTCCATGAGTTTGTGCCTACAGTAAATACTTGATTTAATGTGGGGGAGTTTGGAAAATCTATAGCTGCCATTACTATTCCCCTATCTCTGTAACTACTCTGGAGTTACATCTTTCTTCCGCTTCGTTAATAGAATCAATTTCTTCTTGAGTTAAATCTCTTTCAACTACTTGCTGTAGTGTATCATCATACTCTGTTATTTTCATTTTATGATAGCCCCCATAGAGTCCAAGTTCCACCTGTCCAAGTTTCATTTACTACTTGAAAGTTTACTGAATTTATAGCTGATGATCCAGTATATGTTCCTGCGCCTCTTACTGTAATCATTGTTTGAGTTGTTCCGTATAAACTACTTTGTCCTAGTCCGCTAGAAATTAATTCCCAATGCTTTGTTCCTGTGCTATTTGCATTTCTAATATGGAATTTTCCAGAGTTGTATCTGAAAGTTGTTATAGGGTTTGGCGGATTTAGATATACTGAAGCACCAGCACTTCCTCCAAATACCCAATCTCCTCCGCCTGTATAATTATTATTATCTCCGTTAACCTTAACAATCAAAGAGTTTCCGAGAACTCCGTTGTTTGAAGTACATGCAAGTCCAGTCCATTCAAGAATTAATTCTTTATATGCTCCCGCTAATCCTGTAAATGATGAAAAGAATCCTGAGCTTGATGTATATGGAGTTCCAATTAAACTCCATGTTCCGCCGCTTGCTCCTGCTGGTCCTGCTGGACCTGTTGGTCCGACTGGGCCTGCTTGAGAATTTCCAAATTCAATCCATGATGAGTCATAATAAATATATGTAAGTCCATCATCTGAGTTATACCAAGCTTGGCCTTCTACTGGATTTGAAGGAGGTGTTGTTGCTACTACTGAGAATGTTGCTTTTGGCCCCGCCTCACCTTGTGGTCCCTGTGGGCCTTGTGGGCCTGCTGGGCCAACGATTTGACCTGCTGAAGACCAAGATGAGCCATTCCAAATATAAAGGTCTCCATCTGCATCTACAATTCTTGCATCGTTTACAGTATTTCCTGTTGAAGGCAATGCTGCTACAGTTAAAGAAGATGCTTTAAGGTTTATTGAAACGCCTTGTGCACCTTGAATGCCTTGTGGACCTTGAGGTCCAGTTGCACCTGCGGGGCCAGATAAAGATGATCCAGTTTCTACCCAATATGAATCATAGTATGTATAGCTTCTGCCGTTATCTGAATTAAACCACGCCTGTCCATTTACTGGACTTGCTGGTGGTGTTGAAGATGTAATAGAAAATGTTGCTTTAGATCCTTCTGGTCCCGTCGGTCCAGTTAAACCTTGCGGTCCCTGTGGACCTTGCGGTCCTGTTGCACCTGTGATTCCTTGTGGACCTGTTGATCCTTGTGGTCCCTGTGGGCCCTGTGCGCCTGTTTCACCAGTTAGTCCCTGTATGCCCTGTGGACCTTGCGGTCCTGTTGCACCTGTTGGTCCTGTTGGACCTACTGGTCCTTGAATTGTTCCAACATTAATCCAGTTGCTAGTTACCGAATCCCAAACATATAGGTTACCTGAGATTAAATATCCATCTCCAGCACTCCCAGTTGGTTGTGCTGCTTGTAATGCTGCAAGTGATGCATAAGAACCAAGTATCTGTACTCCAGTTCCTGTGTCACCTTTAACGCCTTGTATTCCTTGCAAGCCCTGCGGACCTTGTGGACCTGTTGCACCAGTGGCTCCTGTTAATCCTGTTAATCCTTGTGGCCCTTGAGGTCCAGTTGCACCAGTAGATCCTGTTGGTCCTGCAACAGTGCTTGCTGCGCCTGTTGCACCTTGTGGTCCTTGCGGACCTTGTGGTCCTGTTGCGCCAGTTGGGCCTTGTGCACCTGTTGCGCCTGTAGGACCTGCTGGTCCTGTTGCGCCTGTTGGGCCTGGATTGTTTGTTAAATAATTATCTATATCTGTTGCTAAATAGCCAAGATCTCTTGGGACATCGGGCGACATATCTAATGTCGGATATCTAAATGTTTTAGGCGTTGTATTTCCTGGCATTTTTAAATTATACCATTCTCAGGGTTATAAGCCTTTTAAAAGCTTACTATTTGAGCCTTTCATTGTCTATCTGGTTTTACATCCCAAGTAGCATAATGTTCTTTCCAGTTATCCGTCCCATAAAAGTCCATCTGAGATGAGATGAAGTCATCACCTTCGGGTAGTCTTTTTTGTGTGCGTGTTCCAGAAATCCCATACCATCTAACGAGGGGGGAACTACAAGTATCACAGGTATAACCTGGATCTTCTTCTTTAATACTTCTAAAATGAGTATACTGAACTTTACACTCTTGGCATTCATATTGATATGATGGCATGTTAACTCTTTTCTATGATGCCTTAATTATAGCAAATTGTGCTAGTAATTACTATACTGTAATTGTTCCTGTTCCGCCTGTAAACCGATAAACTCTATACCCTGAACGTGTTGGTTGATCATAGGTTAGTGTTCCAGGAATTGTTGTGAGTGCTGGATAGGTATTAGGATAAGCAATAATAACAACACCAGAACCACCTATACCAGGGTTACCAGATCCACTAAATCCTTGTCCTATGCCTCCTGAGCCGCCTCCGCCGCCGCCAGTATTAGGAGTTCCAGCTACCGCATTTCCACTTCCCTTACCTCCTGCACCACCTCCGCCAAGGCCTCCATTACCTGCTGCATTTCCTGCTTGTATTACACCGCCGCCTCCGCCGCCTGCATAGTAAGTTAATGTTCCAGTTATTGAAGAGCCAAGTCCGTCTCCACCAGATCCTGCATTGCTGCCTGAAGCTGCTCCTCCAACTGCACTAGCCCCGCCGCCTCCGCCGCCGCCTGATGTTGAAATACTTGTATTGTTTGTAGAATTTCCTCCAGCATTTCCTTGTCCAGATGTTCCTGCTCCTCCAAACCCATGGGGAGATCCACCGTCTACACCGCCGCCTCCGCCGCCAGAGCCGCCAGTCCGTCCATTCTGAGCTCCGCTTCCATCGTTCCATTTACCTCCGCCGCCACCGCCAATAGATGTTATAGATCCAAATATAGAGTTGCCACCATCTCCACCATTTACGCTTCCTTGAGATGCGGTTCCTCCTAATCCTACAGAAACTGCATAGCTAAGGGTTCTTTCTAACGAAATTGAAGAAGTTCTGTAACCACCTGCACCGCCTCCGCCTGCATAAGTTCCAGCTCCGCCTCCTCCGCCGCCTACAACTAAGTATTCAGTTGGAATTAAATATTTTGAAACTATGCTAAATGTTCTTGGGATTACATTTAGCCCATCAGATGCATTTATTGTAAATGAATAAGTGGTGTCAGTTGTAATGTCTGGAAGTGTTCCTGAAATTAAACCTGTAGAAGAATTTAAACTAACTCCTGATGGAAGTGTTGATCCGCTATTAAGTGCATATGATATTGTCGAGTCCGAATCTGTTGCTGTAGCAGAAACAGACACAGAAACCTGCTCATTAAATGTCCCTAGTGTACCCGCAGCAGTTGTCCATACTGGACTAGCATTAACGTATAATATATCTGGAATCAAGCCAAATAAATTTGATGGATTTGTAACTTTAATATCGTATGGCTCATTGGCATTTGATAAATTATTAAATGTTGCTGTTAGCTGAACCAATGAATTATATGTTGTAGATGTTGCTTGAATCTCTACACCATTTGTACCAATTGCTGATGCAATTGCTCCTGCTACAAAGTTAGTTCCCGATATTGTAATTATTCCTGAGTTTGTTGCTTCAGAATAATTACCTGTAACTGATGCAACTCCAGGGGTTTCTTGTACAATATTTTGCCATCCAGAGGCTTGTGTAAACAATTCTAGTCTTGCGGTTTCGCCATTTGCATATAATTGGCCGAATCCTGGATTAGCAGGACGACCTGCGCTTAATCCCGACGGAATTCCTGAACCTGATGATTTCTTAATAGCCATTATATGAAACTCCATCCTAGCGTTGTACCTGTATAAATTAATGTAGTTACTGATTGATTTACATCAATTATAGCATCTTCTGTTAAACCATTGATCTTATTTCCATTACGGGATATAGTAATATTATTTGTTCCCGCCGATCCTGTTGCATCAAATATAATAATTTCTTGCCCAAGTGTTGGGCTTGCAGGAAGTGTTAATGTTCTTGCTGCTGCTGTATCAACAAAATATCTGCGTCCCGCAACTAATGTTGTGTTTGCAGAGATTGCAAGATTTACTTCTTGCTTGTATGAACCAAGGGCGGAGTTAAGAGCTGCAGTATCTACATAGTCTGAAGGTAGAGCAGCTTGTACTCCAACATATTGCCATGTTGTTCCATCCCATACTTTAATTACTTTAGCCATTAGAATGTAATCGTTCCATTATTAGTAAACCGATAGATATGGAACCCTCCAGATGGTGTGTATGTTGGGCTTCCAGTAGTAGAAGATGCTTGTACAGGAACTTTTATAACAACAACCCCTGCAGCACCCGCTCCACCGCTAGATGGTGAACCTGATGGATTTAGTGCTCCTGCATTTGAACCATTTCCGCTATTTGGAGTTGGTGTTCCTAAAGAAACTGTATTCATTAAAAGAGATCCGCCTGTTGCGTATGTAACAGCAGATCCAGTAATAGAATTTGTTACACCAGATCCTCCAGGTATAGTCGGTCCGCCAGCAGATGCCATAGTAGACCCTGGGCCAGCAGCTCCACCTCCTGAACCTGAATATCCACTTCCTCCGCTTAATCCTGCTCCGCCACTATTTCCTTCAGAAGGAGAATATGATCCAGCATTACCTGCGCCGCCTGCGCCAATATTTGCTTGATTAGAGGCCCCGCCACCTCCTGAACCACCAGAGAGTGCTGCTTGACCAGCTGTCATTGCATGACCTGCTCCACCTCCACCTCCACCTGATGCTGAAAATGTTCCAAGTCTATAGGTTAGTGATGAAGCTTGTCCAGAAGAACCTCTTGTTGAGTTTGTTGTTGTTCCGCCAGTTCCTGCTGCTCCTCCTTGACCAACAACTACGTTATAGGTTGAGTTAGGCAAGAATTGTAGCGATGTTGATGTTCTATATCCACCAGCTCCACCTGCTCCTGGATACCAAGCATCGTTAGGAGTTCCGCCAGAACCACCTCCGCCACCAACTACAAGAACCTCTGAAGAAATAAATGCAATTGAAGTTATGCTAAATGATCTTGGAATAGTATTGATTCCGTCTGTCGCATTAATTGTAAAGTTATAAGTAGTATCTGATGTAACATTTGGAAGCATTCCTGAAATAACTCCAGTTGTGCCATTTAAAGTAACTCCAGAAGGCAGAGATGATCCACTAGCCAAAGCATATGTTATTGTTGAATCTGAGTCTGTTGCAGATAAAGCGCTTAAATTAATAGATACTAATTCATCAAATGTTCCGAGTGATCCTGCATTAGTGACCCACACTGGGCTTGCATTTATATAAAGCGCATCTGGGATTATTCCAAAGAGATTAGATGGATTTGTAACTTTAATGTCGTATGGCTCTTGAGCATTTGATAGTCCAGAAAAAGTTGCTGTTAGCTGCACTAAAGAGTTATAGACTGTTGAAGTTGCATTAACCTGAACTCCATTTGCGCCTATCGCTGTTGCATAAGCGCCATTAACAAAGTTAGTGCCATATATTGTAATAACGCCTGAATCTGTTGCCTCTGAGTAATTACCACTAATAGATGCCACTCCAGGTACTTCTTGGACAATGTTTTCCCAACTAGTTCCAGTAAATAGTTCTAGTCTTTGTGTTTCTCCGTTAAAGTATGGTTGACCTTGAACTGCCGCTGGTCTTCCTGCTGTATTTCCAAATGGAATTCCGCTTGCCATTTCTTTCCAGCCTGTAGTTGTATAAATTTCTGTTTTTCCTGTTGTACCATTGTAATAGATATCTCCTACATCCGCCGTCGCTGGACGTTGGGCGGTGGTACCAGAACGAGGTCCTAGATTAAATAAACCTGCTAAGTCTCTAGCTTTACTCATTATTTACTACCCCCGTTTATATCTCTGGCTTTAGACATTAGAATGTAATCGTTCCTGTTCCCGCCGTAAAGCGATAAACTCTGTAACCTGCCCGTACTGGTTGATCGTATGTTAATGTTTCAGGTATATTTGAAATTGCTGCAAAAGTATTAGGGTAAGCAATGATAACTGTTCCGTTACCGCCTCTTGCCCCTATACCTGTATTAGATGTAGATCCTCCGCCGCCTCCGCCGCCGAGACCATCCGTTCCTGGAGAACCATTTGTGTCAGCACCACTAGCATTATAATTTTGCCCTCCATTACCGCCGCCGCCTAATCCACCAAATCCACCTATTGCATTTCCAGCTCCGTCTCTGTTATCTCCTGCGCCTCCGCCGCCTGCATAGTATGTTGATGTTCCTGTAATTGAGTACTGTAATCCAATACCACCATTAATTCTTGTATTATCTGCAGCATCTGTTCCTTGTGCCCCTGCGCCTCCTCCGCCTCCTGGAGATCTGCCAGCACCACTTACTTTTCCGTTTCCTCCACGATTTCCTTGGCCAGCAGTACCAGCTCCTCCAGATACTCCTTCTCCGTATGAAGCTCCGCCACCTGAACCACCTGCATTGCCGCTCTTGCTATTTTCAGATCCTCCTCCGCCGCCTCCTATTGCAATTGAAGATGCAAAGCGAGAATCGTTTCCATTAACTCCTTTAAGAGTATCATCCACTGAACCAGCGCCACCTGTTCCAACAGTAATTAATGCTGAATTAGAAGCTAGTGCATAAGATGCAGAATAAATTAAACCTCCTGCGCCTCCGCCGCCTGCTCTATCACAACCTCCTCCTCCGCCGCCTGCAACAATAAGAACTTCAGCCGATGTTGGAATAGGATTTGAGATTAAACTAAATGATCTTGATATTGCTGGATTTATTCCATCAGAAACATTAACTATAAAGTTATATGTTGTTGGAGTTGATATTGTTGGAAGTACTCCTGAAATCAATCCTGAAGATCCCAATGTTACTCCTGATGGTAATGATCCGCTGAGTAATGAATAAACTAAACTATTTGATGGGTCTGTTGCTGAGAGCTGTATATTTAAATTAGTTCCTGAGCTAAACTCACCAAGTGATCCTATTGCTGTAACCCATGTAGGTGCAGCATTAGATGCTATACTAAATGTTCTTGGGACTACTGGGTTTAATCCGTCTGATGCATTGATAGTAAAAGTATATGTTGTGTTTGTCGCAATATCAGGCAGAGTTCCTGAAATTAATCCAGTTGCTGAATTTAATGCTACTCCCGAAGGGAGAGATGATCCGTTTGCTAAAGAATAAGTTATTGTAGAGTCATCTATTGCTATTGCAGAAACAGATACTGAAACTTGCTCTCCAAATGATCCTAGCGATCCAGCTGCTGTCTGCCAGTTTAGTATATTGTTTACATAAATAGCATCTGGCAATAATCCAAAGAGATTGGATGTGTTTGTTACCTTAATGTCATAGGGCTCATTAGCTCCTACAAGACCTGTAAAAGATGCCGTAACAGAAACAATAGAGTTGACAGTAGTAGAACTAGCATTTATTTCTACACCATTAGTGCCAATTACCGAAGCAACTGCACCTGTTGTAAAATTAGTTCCAGTGATTTCAAATGTAGCTGATCCTACTGATTCAAGGTAATTGCCTGATACGGATACAACCCCTGGAGTTTCAGAAACAATGTTTTGCCATCCTGAAGCCGTATAAAGCTCTAAGCGCTTTTCTTCTCCGTTAAAATAAGGTTGTCCGATAATTGGTCCTGCTGGTCTTCCAGCAGTATTACCAAATGGGGTACCACCAAATTGCGATGTTCTAATATCTCCCATTATCCAACCTTCCATCCATATGTGCTACCAGTATAAAGTAATGTATACCAGCCACCATTTGTATCTATAATTAAATTATTATTCCCGCCGTTTATTTTATTGGCATTACGTGCCACAGTTATATTATACGTTGAACTGTTCCCTGAAGCATCTAGGATCTGAATCTCATCATTTAGCGCTGGAGACGCTGGAAGCGTCAATGTTAGCGCTGATGCTGATGTAACGAAATATCTCTTCTTTGCTACTAATGTAGTATTTGCTGAAATTGATAATGGGGCTACTGAGGTATTTGCTGCTAGTAGGGCATTTGTTTCCGCCTGTGTATATGTGTCTACTGAGTTAGCTCCAGTTACTGAAACTATTTCGATTATATCTGATGCCGCCGCCGCAGATGTTAGAGTTACTGTGTTCCCGCCTGATGTTGCATAGTCTGTAGTCTTAACAAGAAGAAGACCGTTCATAAAGATCTGCTCAAACCCATCAATGAATGGAAGGTCGGCAGTAAATACTGTTTGTCCTGCAGTTGCAGTAATTGCCTTACGGCGAATAATATTAGAATCAAATGTAGTTACATCTTCATCTGAATCAATCCAAATCTGCCCAACGGCAGGAGATGATGGAGCAGATGTTTGATAAACTGCACCTGGCTGAACGCTATTTGAAATTTCTGTCTTAACAAATGCTGTGGTTGCAATCTGAGTTGAATTTGTTCCAGTTACGGCGGTTGGAGCAAGTGGTGTTCCAGTCAGTGTTGGAGAAGCAAGATTTGCCTTTAGGTTTAATGCTGTCTGTGTGGCAGTTGAAACTGGCTTATTTGCATCTGTAGTATTATCTACATTTGCAAGTCCGACCATATCTTTTGTAATTCCGCCTACTGTGCCAGTAAATGTTGGAGAAGCAATTGGCGCTTTTAGCCCAAGAGCAGTTGTAATTCCTGCAGCATATGATGCATCATCATTAATTGCTGCGGCTAATTCATTTAGAGTATCTAGGGCTGCTGGAGCGCCATCTACTAAATTGCCTAATTGGGATAATGGAATACGAGCATTTGCATCAAGTGAGGCAACTCCATCTGGATTTCCTACCAGAGAATCTGGGACATATGTCTGTGCTGCTGTGCTTGCTAAATTTGATACTGCTGTGTCAACATAAGTCTTTGTAGCAATTGTGTTATCTACTGATATGGTTATTGTATTAGCTGTATCGTCAGAGGATATGGTGATCCCGCCGCTTCCTCGTAATGCAAGGGCAACAGCATCTCTAGCTTCTTCATCTGTATATCCTGCGGCAGCAGAAATGCTAATACTGTTTCCAGTATCGTTATAGTTAATAGTAATGTTTGAATGTGTGCCTGCGGCTAGCGCTAATGCAACTGCATCTACGGCTTCCTCATTTGTGTATGAGGCTACTGGATTTGTCTCTAATTGCTTTACTCTATAGTCAAGGCTTGTTGTAACCGCCGAATTATTAACGCCGACTTTTTCTTCAAGTTTTTCAATGGCATCATTTAGGTTCGCATGCTGAGAAGCATGAGAAGGATTGTTTACTGGGTCGGAACCTGCGGGATTTGTAAGGTTATCCAACGAGGTAGGGAAATTAGTAGCCATATCTCTCCTATTATACCCCAAATGGGTTCCTGAATTAGTTACTCTTCCCTTAGTATATCATTAGATAGTTTAATGGCGGCAAGCCGAAATTTAAAGTCTGGCTTATCTTCCATCTTAGACAAAGTCTCCATATCATCTGCTAGAGAATGTAGTAGTTCTGATATAGGACCTTCAATTGCTTCTGCTGCCGATCTTACTATTAGATAGTCATGAAAAGGTGGGGGTAGGGGCACATCTGACATCTATTAACTACTTCCTATCTGTCTCTATTACTTCTTTTTTAATTTCATTTAGAATGATATCCTTCATTTTTGAATTTTTAAAAATACTATATCTTTCTTTTAATGGCACAAGTCTTTTATATCTTTCTGGAGACTGCACTGCTTCTTGATAAAGGCTATGAATCTTTTTATTCATATTAAACCTAATAAAATTTATTTTTTTATTTGTGTTTATGTCCATATAAAATAGAGGGTCATTTTTGTTAAATTTTATAGTTCCTTCACTACTGTACATTTGCATTTCTAGATTAAATGGCCTAAACCATGACCCTATATCAAATTTTCCTGGCACTAAAGCACCACTAGAAAGATATTCTGTTTTATGAAAATAAGGTGATGTAAAAAAGCAGTCGACTGGCTCTTCAGAAAAGAAAATCCAGGACATGTTATATGTAAGCAAAGGGCCAGTGTTTATGGAAGGCTGCCTTTGGGAATAAAGCCCTACAGCAGACTGCCCTATACTTTCAATAAAATTATCTTTATATGAATATTCTGAGTCAAAAATATTATTAAACATAAAAACATTTTTTAACTTATCTTTAAAAGCTGGGCAGGACAAAAATGACCTATGCTTAGCATCTGTATTTCTTTTATCATAAAAATCACTTAATATGCTTTTAGGATCAGAATACAACATATTCCAGCTTTCTTCATCTAAAGTAAAGCTTGCGGGAGACCAATATATATTTAAAGTATCTGACATTTCTTCCTAGATAAAGTGTTTAACTATTGCTGCCGTCGCTAGAATAGACCAACCAACATTAAAGTAAATAATGGTCGGAAGAGTTTTAACGGTTGAAGTTAATATAAGAGCCAAGCTTGAAGCAAGGGCAAATATGTATAACCACCAGAATTGAATACCAAACAATAGGCCAGGAATAATGATAGAAAGCTTTGTGCTAAATGCCCAGAACTCAATTGTATTGGTCCTGTTCCAGTATGACTTCCGACCTAGCTGCTTGGTTACTTCAACAATCTCGTTAGGCTTTATCATTGTGAATATTTTCCTTAAGCCATTGGTACATTGTAGGTGAAGCATCTGCTTCCTCCTGCCAAAGTTTTCGGAATATATCCCATGTCTTCCATGTGTCTTTGCAATATTCATAATAGTCTACACCGTCATAATGCTTCCAGCGTTCAACTGTATCTTTGTTTACTGGGAAGTAATTAAGTCCAGTAGCGATACAATGGATTCCGCCAACTCCGTCATATCTTTGACGATTGATATGAATGTCTGCAAGATCATTAAATCCTATAACCATAGATGGATCTAGCTCAGGAACTTGTGGCTGGAATGTCTTATCTGTGACATCTCTCCAGTATTGGGTATCTGTTCTATTTGAAAGAGCATAGTGCTGTGCAACAAACTCTTTAAATCCTAGATATTGACGACGGGTAGTAGCATTATATGCATCCCTATCCCATTGTGTAACCGTTCCTCTGGATAAAGTCTTTACGAGCTTATCCAAGAACTCATGGACCGTAAATAGACCATTTGATTCTAGTGGCTCAATAAATCCTGCTGCAAATCCAATTGCTACTACATTCTTAACAAATGTTCTCCGATGAATTCCAATACGGAACTTGATGTACTTAAACTCTAGTGCTTCTACATCACGATCTGGGTTATGAATTGTCATCTTGTCTGACTTAAGGTGTTGTTTAAATTCTTCTAGGGCTTCTTCTTTGGATACGTGGTTATCACTGAATACATAACCTGTTCCGATTCTTTCCCATGATGGAATATTCCATACCCACCCATTATTAATGGCGGTACAGTTGGTATAAGGTTCCATTTCCTTTTCTTTATCAGTATAAGGAATACGGGTAGCCCATGCGCTATTGTTTGGAAGCATATGACCAAAGTCATCCCATGGCTCTTCTAGTGCTCCTTCAAGAAGCATAGACTTAAATCCTGTACAGTCAATAAATAGATCTGCTGTAAGTAGTGTACCGTCTGTTAATACAAGAGACTCAATTCCCGCCTCATTTGTATTTACTGATTCAACTGTTTGTGGAATTACAGTTACTCCACGAGGAATACAGTAGTTGTTCTTTAGCCACTGGCCAAACTTTGTAGCATCAAAGTGATATGCTACATCTTGCTTAAAGTTAAAGTTTCCAAGCTTGCCTGATTCATTCCAAGACAACTTGTTTTCTTCTGCCAATGTTAGGGCGGGGAAAAATGTACGAGCATAATCTGCTACATCTAGATCTGGGAATTTAGCCTTCTTTACATACCAGTCATTTAGACCATTTACTGTTCCATCTAGGAATACATTGCCAAATGGATAATGGAATGCGCCTGCATCCTTCTTATAGAAATCTGTAAACTTAATAGACATCTTGTATACGGCATCTGTTGCTGGCATAAAGTCTTTCTCATCAATGCCAATCCAATTAGCCCATCCAGTAATTCCGCCAAGTGTTGATTCACCAACACCTATGATCGGATAATCTGGGGATTCAATGACAATGATTTCCTTGTCTGGGAATGCTCTTACCATTGTTGCAGCAGACATCCATCCAGCGGAACCCCCGCCAACTACTACTATTTTATTTAAATTAATCATGATTATCTATTCTACTAGTTTTAACAGTAATTTGCTGCTAAAATCAAAATGTCTCTATACAGTAATTATACTATTTATAGAGACACTTTGTCAATATTTTAAGAGTGTTGGCTCTTAAAGATCAATGTTTACCTTTTCAAATTCATCCCATGCTCCTGATTCTTCATTCCAGGCGTATATGGATCCTTCTTTTACTGGTTTATCTCCTAGTGGGGATTCCCACTCCAAATTTTCATTTAGAGTCCATGACGGGAATGGCTTAGGTTGTACAAATTTATTATTATCTTTATTATAGTGTCCACCAATAGAAACTTCTCCATCTACATCTGAGCATTTAATAAATGTGCCTGGAATCTGTGTAATAGAAGCATTTGTTGCTACTATTACATTAATTACATTATTATTTTCGTCTAATTCTGCAAAATTTATCATGATATATAATACCTCACTACTACCACTCCTTGTGCTCCTGTTCCAAAATTATCTGCACCGTTGTTGTGTGCACCGTGGCTTCCTGCTCCATAGCTTCCATGTCCGTGGCTAAAGGTGCTTCCATGTCCGTTATCTGGCGAGTGGGTTCCTCCAGAACCTCCGTGTGCATAAGTATAAGAAGATCCTGTAATAGAAGATACAAAGGGTGCTCCGCAAGCTCCACCTGTTCCTCCAGAACCATTTCCTCCAACTCCTCCTGCACCACCGCCGCCGCCGCCTGCGTGACTGCCTCCCACTGTGCCACCTAGATTTCCAGCATATATTGTTGCTGTGCCTGTCTGAGTTCCTGGTCCATTTGCAGAAGCTGCTAAAACTCCAGATCTATCTGGCCGATTAGAGTGCCCTCCAGCTCCGCCGCCATTTGCTCCAAGGTCGCTTGTCGTGTAGTGACCACTTCCGCCAGTTCCTCCTAAAGCAAAAACATTTCCAAAGAAAGTTGTTCCACCTTTATTGCCGTGGTTTCGTGATCCTCCGCCTCCTCCGCCGATTGTTACGCCAGTAGTACCGACTGCTTGATATCCAGAAAGAGAAATTACTCCTCCTCCTCCGCCTCCTCCGCCTGAGTGATGGCCTCCTCCGCCACCGCCGCCGCCTACAACTAGAGCATCTACTAATGGAAGTGCTGAGGTTGGTAAAACAAAGTTTCCTGAACCAGTGATTATTGAGGGGAATGATGAAAAACCTGCAAATGGGTTTGCAAAAACTGTTGTAGATTTTACTGATGCCTTGTATAAAGACATAAAGTCTCCTGTAGGAGCAATAATATTAACTGTTGTAAAAGCATGAGCAACAACTACAACTTTTCCTAGTGGGCCGCCAGTTGTTGATGAGCCATTTGTAAAGTATACATACCCTGAATTATTATTATTTGAAGTTAAAACATAGTTGCCAGCAGCACCTGACTGAGCCCATGATCTATTGAATGTTGTCATATTGACTGAAGCAATATAATCAAATCCTGGAGTTCCTCCGCCTCCCGCTGGTACGAATGATTGAATTCCCATTATACGTCTATCTCCACTCCGTAAGCATTGAATGTTACAAGTCCTGATGAAGACTGAACTGTAATAACATCATTTGTATCTAGTGTGATTCCTAGATTTAGCGCTACGCTTAGATTTGATCCTACTTGTACATCATATGCAATATAGTGATCTGTTGTTAGTGTCGCACCATCTGGGCGAACTGAAATTCTATATGTAGCAGAATTAGCATCTCTATTAGCAACTGTAATACAATTGATAATGGCCTGCTTTGATCCGCTTACTGTATATAAATTAAAATCTGTTGTTGCTGCTGGCGACTTTTGTCCCAGAACCTTGTATACCATTGCCATATTTTTATACCCCTACCATAAAGAATGAGTGTAATGATGCTCCTGCACCGCTTACCTGATTTATTGCTGAAACTCTTGCTGTACTGATATCAGCTAAAGCAGTTGCTCTATCTAATCCAATGTCTGCTAGTGATGCTACTCTTGCTGTTTCTAGAGATGCCGCCGATGTAGATCTTTTTGTTTCTAGTTCCGTAATTTTAGCTGCAGTTGCGGCGACAATATCATCGACACCTAACATATTTGCTAGCTCGGTCATAGCTTTAGCAAGATAAATCATATCTTGTGTTGTTGTTGCAGAGTTCGTCATTGAAGTCATCTTCGTCTTCATTGCGTTGATCTGAGTTGCTAGGCTATCATAAACTACGGTCATTTGTTATCTCCTTGATAAAGTATATCATATGTTCTTTTATATTCCTAGGTCCAATTCTAGGCTTACTATACGGGCATCAAAGCTGGCTACCTGAGAAGATAGTGTTCCTAAAGAATTTGTAACTGTGGTAGAAAAATTAGCATCGTCTCCTAGAGCCGCCGCCAATTCATTTAAAGTATTTAAAGCTGTTGGGGCTGAGTCAACTAAATTAGCAAGCTGAGATAAAGGGACAAGGCCATTTGCATCAAGAGTTGCCAAGCCGTCTGGGTTGCCTACGAGGGTGTCTGGCACGTATGTCTGAGCGGCGGTAGAAGCAAGACCACTAACTGCTGTATCTACATATGTCTTTGTTGCAAGAGCAGTAGTATCGGCAATTCCGTGAATATTTGTAGTGGCATTATTATGTGTTGTAATTGCTGAAGTTAAATCAGTTGCTAGAACGTTTGCAAATACTAGAGCAGAAAATGTTGCTACGCCATTACCTATCTTAAACTTATTAAGAGTTGTATCAATGCCAATTTCACCAGCCTGTAAAACTGGATTATATAGAGCCCAATTTGCTGTTGTATCTCTGCGAAGTCTAAAGGTTACGTTTGTAGTTGTCATGCGGGATTAGCGTCTCCTCCATCATAACTTACTCCAGCTGCCATTCCAGTTGAAACTACTGCACCGTCATATGAATGAAGGTGATCAAACACTACTGCTGGATCTGTAAATAATGCCCATTTAGAGTTATCCCACTTCCAAGTAATTCCATTGCTTGTGAATGTTTGGTTTAGTGTTGGGCTTAGCGGGAATATGGTAGCCATATTGATATTATACCCTAGCTGCGTATGAAGGTACTGCTACCTGAGATTGTGTTTGTGATATTAAGTAATATTGTCCATTGTCTAGGTAGTGTGCATATGAAGTAGCACTTCCTGGATTATTTGCAACAGATAGAACCTGTGTTGGTGCCCAGTACTGTGGTGTTTCTACAGGGGCAGGAAGGAATCCAGTAGCAATATATGTTGCCTTTGAATACTTGCGATCAAATTGATCATATAGATACAATGCATCTTCTGTATATGTGCGACCATTCATATGACCTAGTGTATCAAATGCTTTTGTTGCTGACTTGAAGTTCTTAATAGTAGTATATGTATTTGTTGCTGGATTATAATATCCAAACCAGTAATCGAATGTAGATTCAGTTCCCTTATCTACCGCCGTCTTTCTTTCTCCTGATATATAAACCTTACCCTCATATGAGAACACAAATGTGCGGTCATAAGAGTTAGAAGGCTCTCCTGGCATCTTAGCAATAGCAGACCAAGTATTAGTTGATCCAGTCCACTTGTATGCTAGGTTTCCAAAATAGTGTGTTGTAGGAACGTTTGATGTTTCTAGATAATGTGTTCCAAATGTGTAGACATTTCCATCTCCTGGAGCGGCCATAAGAATATTCATTGTATTCAAAGCATCTGGGTAATTAGACTTTGCTGTCTCAGTAAATGATGCTGTAGCCATATTCTTTTCGATAAATGTTGTATACATAGTCTGATTATGAGTTTGAACTCCGCCTGCAGAATTATATTGTCCTCCACCTGCTATGTACATCTTGTTATTAGTATAGTCAAAGGCAAATGATGCACCTTTGTAATTATTTGAATAAAGATCAACTGCTGCCATTGTTGTAGCATTTACAATCTTGCCTGCATAGTATGCATCTGTGGCGACATTATATGTTGGATAAGACCAGACATAGTCTGTCCCACCGACATTTCTACAGGTTAGGGCATTAGTAAGTTGTACTGCTGCAGTTGTAGGAATTGTTGGTGTTGGTGTAGTATTTGTATTTGAAATCAATCCTGAAGATATTACAGCATTTGAATTTGTTGGCCAGTTAATATACTGGTTATCTGAAACAAAAACAATTTTTGCCCAAGACTTACTTGGGTTAAAGTTCCATGTTGTAGAAAATGATGGGCTAACAAAAGATGAATCAATTACATTTCCGTCGCCATCTAGAATATTAATATAAGTAACATTAGTTGGAGCACCGTTAGTAAAATCAAGACTATATAGACCACCATTAACAAGCATACCTACGTTTAGAATAAATATGCGTTGTTTTGTTACTGCTGATGCTGATGGTGCCTTGAACGTCAAGTTACCGCCTAGGGCGGGCAAGGAGTTCTTAGATACTAAATCTAGTGTTACTGCCATTTCTTACTCCTTTATTCTTGATTAGGTACTACTGCTACCCACTCTTGATCTTGTTCGTTCCAGGTGTGCATTCCTTCTGGAGAAGGTCCTGCTGGGGAAACCCAAACAAAATCTTCGTCAAGTGTCCAAGAGTCATATGGCTTTGGAGCAATAAGCTTGTTATTTGCTTCATCGTAAGATCCGCCAATAATAGCTTCTCCTGTTAACTCTGTTGATTTTACATGCAGACCACTTTGTGTCATGATTTCTGAATCTTCACAAATAATAACATTTGTAATAATTCCGTTTTCAATTTTTGCATAATTACTCATGGTATGTAGTACCTCACAATTACAAGTCCTGGTCCGCCTTCTGTTCCTCTACTGTCGGTACCACCTGGATTATAGTCACCGTTATCGCCAGATCCTCCGTGTCCACCCATTCCATAATAACCTCTAGACCAGTTAGCTCCTCCATGGCCTCCAGGTGTTGAGCCATGTGACCCTCCACCTCCACCTACAGAGTAATGTTGTGTTGATCCAGAAATATCTGAAGAATGTCCATTAGCTCCTTGTCTTGAATAAGTTGAAATATTTGCAGAAGCAGATCCAGCAGCGCCAGCGCCACCACCACCTGGTTCTGAACCGCTTGCCCGTGCACCATTAAACCCTCCATGAAATACTGGTGCGCCAGAATTTCCTAATCCTGTTGATGAAGTTTGTGTTGTACCTGACCCACCATTACCTGGGGTTCCATGACCGCCGCCTCCGCCGCCATTTCCTTTAGAGCCTCCAGTTTGATTGTGAGATCCACCAAATCCACCACCCATGGCGTAGACATTTCCAAAATATGTATCTCCTCCGCTGCTGCTGGCATTGTATGCGCCAGCGCCGCCAACAGTAACTCCTGTTGTTCCTACAGCTTGAAAAGCTGTAAGTTTAACAATGCCTCCACCTGCTCCGCCGCCTCCGCCGTGTCGACCTCCTCCGCCACCGCCGCCGACAACCATTGCATTTACTAGCGGAAGTGCATTATTTGGTAGAACAAAGTTTCCTGATGATGTGATTGGCGACCCAAAAGATGCAAATGCCCCAAACGGATTAGAAAACTCCGTTGTAGATTTGACTTTTGCTTTATAAAGAGAGACCATATCATTTTGTGGTGCAATAATATCAATACGTGTAAAGCTATGAGTAATGTTAGCTAGTCTATTTAGAGCAACTCCAGTTGTTGTTGCTCCTACAAAATATGCGTATCCATTTTCTTGGTTAGTTGAATACATTGCATAGTATCCTGGTGTTCCGCCTTGAGCCCACGAACGATTATATGTCTGCATATGAACAGAGGCAACAAATGTCATGTTTGCCTGGCCTCCGCCTCCGCCTACTGCGGGAAGTGTATTAAAGCCTGGCATTATGCATCCACCTCTGATCCAAATAGATTGAATGAAATTGCCGTTGATGCTCCGTAAACTTCTACAATATCTCCTGTACCTAGGGTCATGGAAAGTTGAAGTGCTTGTGATACTCCAGCAGCTGATGCTGTGTCGTATACTAAAATTTGCTTGTCATTTGCTGCAGCGCCTGCAACTCTTACTCTTACACGATATAGAATGTCATCTGTTGAAAGGTTTGCTACTGTTAGTGATGAGCAGATAGCTTGCTTTCCCGCTGGAACAGCGTAAATCTGTGTGTATGTTGCATTTGCTGATGGAACTGTCTGTCCCAATACCTTGTAATTAATTGCCATTTTATATCATGCTCCCTATGAATAGTACGTTAAAACTTGTTGACGCTGAATTGATTTGATTCATTGTCGTTGTACCTAATGTTGTAATATTGCTAATTGCTGTTGCTCTTTCTGCTACTACGTCTGCCACCGCTCCAACTCGTGCTGTTTCCATTGATGCGAGAGAGGCAACTTTCTTTGTTTCAAGATCTGCAATTTTATCTGCAGTTGCTGTAACAATGTCATTTACGCCAAGCATTCCACCTAATGTGTCTAATGCTGATGCTAAATAAACTAAATCCTGTGCGCTATATGTTGTGTGACCAATTGATGCTGCAATCTCAGATTTAATAGCGGTAATTTCTGTGGCTAACGAGGTATAGTCTGGCATTTTACATTGTCTCCATTCTGTTCATCCTTAAAGCCATAGCAACTTTTTCATAAGTTTTCTGCCAACCGCTTTTGGTGTATTGCTCAAGTGTATCATGAGTTGTATTAAAATACAGGTCTCCAATACTAGCATTTTGTGGTCTTTCCGCTGTTGGACCTACTGGTATTGTTGCTCCTCCGCCGCCGCCTGATAGAGCTACTGATGCCGAAGCTGCTTTACGAACTGCCATTATAATTCAACCCCCGATATGTGAAAGTTTACAGAAGTCGAAGATGCAAAACCTTTAATAGTTTGTGCGGCAGAAAGAACTGTCTTGGTATCCATAACAAGGGTATCGTTTGCGCCAACTGTTACCGCTGCAATATATGCAACGTCATTAAATAAAATTGTGGCGGTAATTGCTGCAGCTGTTGTATTGGTAATTGAAATATTAGTTACTATATTAGTCTTGCTTGCTGGAACAGTATATAGCGTTGCTGAGGAAGTGGCTGCTGCTGCCCTTACAAATTGTTTTGCTACATTTGCCATATTATCTCCTAGTACGCTCCCATTATTATACCAATTTCTGTGTCATAAACAGAGTTTGTGATATTAGTAATAAAATTAGCATCGTCGCCTACGGCTGCTGCTAATTCATTGAGGGTATTCAGCACTGCTGGAGCCCCGTCAATTATATTTCCTAGCTGGGAGATAGGAACATTTCCAGTTGCATCTAGCGTTGCTATTCCATCTGGGTTACCGACCAAAGAATCTGGCACATAAGTTTCTGCGGCGGTTGAGGCAAGGCTTGAGACTGCATTATTTACATATGTCTGAGATGCAATTAATGCGGTATTTACTGATATTGCTTTTGTAGTTGTATTGTAAGAAAGACCTGATCCTACTGCATTTCCAACGGCATCTTTTGCATTTGTATCGGTATAAGGGTTTACCCATGTAACTGCATAGTCTGTGTTTGAAGATTTAGCTGCAATTTGACCAGTGGTTCCGCCTGCTGCTACTCCTGGACCAACAGGTCCGACGGGGCCAAAAGATATTTCTACCCAGAAAGTTCCATCATAAGTATAGAAGTGAGGATCAACGTTGTTGTACCAAAGATCACCCTCTTTAGGAGAAGGTGTTGTTGGTGCTGTAGTTCCTATTGATACCGCAGATCCTGCTGAACCTGCTCCAACTTCAATCCAACCAGTATTGGTATAAACTCTTACTTTGTTGGCGACGCTATTTAAATATAGGTCACCGATTCTTGGATTTGCTGGGTCAGTCGCTAAACTGACTGTATTTAAGGAGACTAATCTTTTTACAGACATTTATCTCTCCTTAACCAGTGATTACGACTCTGTATGCTCCAGCGGTTGGTGCGGCTGCAAATGTTAATGTTACCACGTTAACTGATGTGTGGTCAACATCTACTTCAACTTCTCCATATGGAGCAGAGTTTGCATATACTGCTACTGTTACATCCCGTGTTCCGAGATTGTGTGTTGCTGTAAATGTATATGGTGCAACTTCTGTTGTTGTGATATCAGACTTCCACTTACGCACAATCTCATGATAGTTAGTTCCATCATTTGTAAGTGTCCATTGATCATTTGTCTCATTCCATAGAACTTCTACGTCAGCAGATGCTCCACGCTCTACTCTAATACCAGCATCTACTGTTGGGGTTCCAGTAAAGTCGGTGTTAAGGTTAATCTTGTTATCAACAATATTTACCTGAGTGGTATTTACTGAGTTAATTGTTCCAGTTACGTTTAAGTTACCGCCAACTGTAAGGTTGTTAGTAATTGTTACGTCATCTGGCAAACCAATTGTAATTGCTGCTGTTTCTCCACCTGAACCAGCTACTGTAATCTCATTTGCTGTTCCAGCAACTGTTGAGATATAAGCTCCAGTTGTGTCTGATCCGAGGGCTACGGAGTTTGGCTGGATTGTTGTAGAGATATTGATACTTGCTAGGTTTGTTACTGTCGCTGTACCAGCTACATCTCCAGAAAGTTGTACATCGAAATCGGAAACATCAAAGTTTAGCTTTGCTGCTGTGTCATCATATGTGACTACAATTCCATTTTCAGTATTTACTGGAGTAATCATGTCTCCAACAATGTCTTGTACTCGCTCAGCGTTTAATGTTATATTTCCTGCTGTGGCTGTAAAGTCTGTTGAATCAAAAGAAGCAATACCCTTGTTTGATGAGGTTGCGTCTTCTCCTGCTACTGTAATTGTATGAAGAGTTCCATCTGTTACATAAGCGGTGTCAATTCCTTCTCCGCCGACAAATTTTACTGTGTCTGTTAGAAGATCTAGCTTATATCCACCATGTGCATTATCTGCACCAAGATCTAGCTGTGTTGCAAGAGCTACTGTTCCCGCTGCAGTCAAGCGACCTTGTGCGTCAACTGTAAATGTTGGAATAGCTGTTGATGACCCATATGAGCCAGGTGTTACCGCTGTGTCATTAAGTCTAAGAGTTGTTGTTCCTGCTGTATCGTTGTATGTTGATGTTAACGCTGTACCAGCAAGTACGGATGCTCCAATAATATCCTGGACAACTTCTGTTGATCCAGACATTGGCATCCATGGGCCATCTGGTGCAGACAGTCCATTGTAGTAGTACATCGTTGAGTTTGATGTGTCGTAATAAATTTGTCCAGATACTGGGCTAGATGGTGCTGCACCCAAGTTCTGAATTCTAGCGTTTAGGAGCTCATTTTTATTGAGATCGACGCTGACTAAAAATTTTCTTGCCATTTTCTTTCTCCCTTATGACAGATATGCTGTCCCTGAAAACGGTTGTGCCATAGTCAGTGTTATTTGATTAATACTATTATAGTCTATTCCTGTTTCTAATATGTCGCCTGCGCTAGACTTTACTGTTACGTTTGGACCAAAGCCTAGATTATGGTTTATGACGACCTGATATACTCCATTTACTGGTCCAGTTACTTGAGATAGCTCCCAAGTATGTGTTAGTGATATTTGCTTATCGAGGATAAAGCTTTGTGCTCTATTCCAAGTGTTAGTCTGAGAAGCTTTTGGTCCCCAGAATCTTGTTGTTGATGTGTCGAAATAAAAATCCCCAGGTACTCCTAGGGTATTAGCTGGATCTCCCGTTCCGCTGATAATTGTACGACCTGGTGCTCCAGATGCTCTTACTACAACGAGTGGGTTATTTTCGGTTACTATTAAGCGTGTTGCCATTATATTGTCACTGACCTACTTAAGGTCATGTACCCTTCTAGCAATCTTGTCTTGTTAACGCTTGGGTCTATTAGAACTAGATCGTATGCTGATTTTGGATAAAACATTTTGTTTGTTCTGTCTGCTGATATTGAAATTTGAAGCTTACCTAGGGTTGGGTTAATTACTATACCGTCATTTTCGACAAGGGTGAATGCTAATTTTTTTCCGCCTTGTGTATCTCTTACTTGAAGTTTTGCGGTGTGAAAATGTAATTGAATTGGCACCTGGTCTTCATCAAGATACTGAACCTCAAATGTAAAGGTTGTATTTTGATCTACTTCGAAATTTTTTTGCGCTGCCACATTTACCCCTAAATTAGAAAAGCCCTTATGGATATTTTACCATAAGGACCCTCCCAATCTAATAACAATTACTTGCTTGTAAATCCAAACTCTTTGTTGCTTGGGCTTAGGGCCTTTAGAATAACTGGAGCAATTGCTGCTACTCCTGCTGCTACTAGGTCCTTTGGATTTGTGTTACCAGTCATGTATAGAGCCGTGGCTGCTGCCAAAAATGCTCTTCCGTAAGTTCCAATTGCTGCTAAGATTTGTTCTTGCACGGTTACTTTCCCATCTTTATTTAAATCAGCTTTATCAAATTTTTTGATAGCCATATTATCATCTCCATTTTGAGCGGTGTGCCCAGAAATTTGGGGGACTTACCCCAGTACTATAATTTTACCACATTAGGCAGAAATGTCTACTAGCTCACAATTTCCGTCTGAACTGCAGGCAAGGGTAGCATTAGTAGATGTGCCATCTTCTGTTTCGTAGAAAGACAAATCTTCCCAACGAATATCCTTTGGCATTCTTGCAACAAGTGCATCATACTCTGCCTTATCTACTTCTTGGTAAGGTGCTTGCTTGTATGAGTGATCTGAATGCGGTAGGAATGAAATTCCAGATACCTCATCAAAATTCTTATATACCCAAGCTCCTACATCCATCCATTCGTCTTCCTTTACAGAAACTGTAATTGATGGCTTATGCTCACACCATGCACGTTGGTAAACCA
>Ga0209599_10000393_pt1 | contig 29096 bp, 26 predicted proteins | sample Shrwel_input2_FT_FD_187534 | JGI IMG/M metagenome (GOLD analysis project Ga0209599, IMG submission 187534) | Subsurface microbial communities from deep shales in Ohio, USA - Utica-3 well 1 S input2 FT (SPAdes) (version 2) ...
GTTTGACGCTATATAATAAAATTATAAAAAACTAAAATTTCATACATTAATGGAATTGTCAGCAAAATTATTATCCGAACTTCAAAGAAGATTAAAAATTGGAAACCGTAGAGGAGTTCATTTAAATGCTATTCCGGCAAATTCAAGATATAAGTTTGATCTCAATAGATTATCTCATATTGACAAAGATTTACCTCAAAGTTTTGTCAATTCCCTTCTGTCCGAACATCCTTTGAAATTTAAAATTAGCTGGAAAGATAATGTTCCTGATTTGAATTCTTTATTTGAAGAAGAGCAAACCCAATTGGTTAAAATAACTAAAGCTTTTGAAAATTTAATAAATCAGACAGAAGCCATTGAATCGGAAAAAGGGATAAATACTTTTGGATTTGGTTTTCCTATTTTAGCCAGACGCGATAAAGCGGATAACAAATTGACCGTTGCCCCTGTTCTCATATGGAGTCTGCGAATTAAAAGAACTAGAGAATTTAACACTTGGGAAATATTAAGAAACGAAGACGATCCTATTTATATCAATGAAGTTTTAATTAATCATTTACAAAGTGATTCCAATATTGAAATTGAAAAAATTTCAAGTGAGATGTTGGATGATGGTTTTATTAATAAAGACGAATTGCTTGAGATTTGTTTTAATCTAATTAAGACAGTTAATACAATTGTTCCGGAAAATTTAGCAGAAATATTTACTCAAAAGATTGAAAATATAATTTCAATAGGAGATAAAAAACATTATGAAAAACTTCCTTTAAATTCTACAAATTCATTTATTGAGTTTGGAGGTTTATTTTCAATTTTTGAAGTTCAAAAACAAAATATCATTAATGATTATGGAAACCTTATGGAGCTTCAAGGTATTGATATTGCACTTGATGATTTAGAAGGTCATTCCTTCCAACCAATTTCTTCAGTCGAAACAGATCCTTCCCAACAAAGTATTCTCCATTCTTTAGAATCAGCAAGAAATTTATTAATACAAGGGCCTCCCGGAACAGGGAAAAGTCAGACTCTGACAGCGGTGCTTGTAAACGCATTGGAAAACAATAAAAAAACAATTGTCGTTTGTGAAAAAAGAACAGCATTGGAAGTTCTGCATAATGCTTTAATTGTAAAAAGACTACACTATCAATCTGTTCTAATCAAAGATATTGTTAAAGATAGAAAAACTGTTGTAGACTCTGTAAGAGATCGCATTGATAATGCCGAATATCGTCGATATAGGTATAATTTTTCTAAAGAAAATTTAGAAAATATAATACATAAAGCAAAAGACATTATTTTTAGCATTAATGCTAAACATAAAAAACTGGATGAAAAATTACTTGGAACCAAATCTTGGACTGCTATTGTTGGAGACTTATTGAAAGAACTTAAAAATTCTGATGAAGAAATTGCTTTAAATATAGAAAAAAATATTTTCAATTTTTCTTCACAGGAATTAAACTCACTACTTGAAGTTGTTGGTAGAGGACAGGGTTTTTACAAAAACTATTCATCTATAGATAAGAAATCATTTCTTAATTCCAATATGCTTCTTGGTGATAATCCATTTATAATTGAACAGCAGATTAATGAAGATTTTGATTTTTATGAAAAACAAGTTGTTGACATAGAGAAATTAGTACAAATCAGTAAAGAAGAATATAGGCTATTAAGAAGTAATGAACTACAAGCACAGATAAAATCTGCCCTTAATAAGGTTGATGCAATAAAACAAAAAGAAGACGAACATACTTCTTTAATTTTATCAACTCAAAATACATATTTTGAATTTAGACAAAATGAATTGAAAAAGCAATGTGAGGATATAGAATATAATTTAATTCAGATAGAAACTATACTTGATAAGAATAGTGAAAATAAAGATTTGACAAACGAATCAAAAATAAATAGTTTTTTCTTTAAGCTGATTGCCAACTTTTCTAGTAGCAAGAAACAAATAATTGCAGACTATAATGGACTCATGAATAACTTTTCAGAACTTAGACTAAAGACAAAAAAAGCTAAAGATATTCCAGCTAATAGTTTCGAAGGAACATTACAGAATAAAATTGACATATTTTTCAAATTCAGAAAAGATGTAAACGAGATCAAGGCTAATTTCAACCATAAAATAATTGAGGAATTTAGAAATTTCGGATTAGAACAAATACTGAATTTACCAAATCATCAATTATCTCTATTAAACAAAAAAATCAATAATACTCCTGATGATTTATCTATACTGAAAAATATTGAAAACCAATTTTCTTCGTTCATTTCTATGCTTGATTCATCTTTTGAAAATCTCACAAAAGAATTAATCTCAAATAAAGATTTGAAAATTCGATATAATCTGACAAATTCCTATGTTGAAAACTTGGAAAGTCTTTCAGATTTGGATAAAAAAATATCAGAGGTCGAATATGAATTTGATCTAAAAATTGAAAATGAATTTGAATCTTTAAAACTTTTAAAATTAAATTCTAAAGATATAAAAATAGACCATTTGCCTTCTTTGCAAGAAAAGGTAATAAGTTTAGCAAATAAAATTGGTGAAAACAATTGGCTGAAAGAAAAGTTAGAATATGATGATTTGCAGGGATTTATAAATAAAATAACTGGAATCATCCAAACAAAGAAAGATTATTTTAATTCTTCAAATGATTTGTTTACGATAGAATTCAAATGGTTTCAGTTTTATAATGGTTTATCTGGAAATGAAAAATTAATTATAGATGCCCTCAAAGACAAACAAAACTGGAAACAGGTTTTTCTTATTTTTTATTTAAACACTTTGTTAATCAATTCTGCAAATATGAATTTGCCAACTAATGATGAATCATATAAAGAACTTGATGAAACATTAGATGGTATAGAGAAAGAACAGTTACAATTCATTAAGGAATTTTGGTTTTCAAGACAAATAGATTCGACAAGAGATTTTGAGCAAAATAATTATGGATTATCCGTAGAGAATCTATATAATAAACGAAGCAGTCATCGTTTCAAAAGATTATCATTAAGACAAATTGTTCAAAAAGACGCTGATCTTTTCACTACATTTTTCCCTATTATCCTAACATCTCCGGATGTAGCAAGTAATCTTTTCAAAGGTATGAATGGATACTTTGATATAGTTATGTTTGATGAAGCAAGTCAGTTGAGATTAGAAGATAATCTTCCTGCAATATTAAAAGGGCAACAAATTATCATAGCTGGAGATGAACACCAAATGCCACCATCCAACTATTTTAGCAAAGTTTTTGACGGTTCTGTGGAAGATGAAGATGAGATTGAAGAAGAGGAAGAAAACCAGATTAGAATTAATAAGGATGATATTCTTTTATCTTGTGAATCTTTGTTGGATTTTGGAACTGAATTGAACTTTCAAAAGCAACATTTGGATTTCCACTATCGTTCAAGACATCCCTATTTAATTGATTTTTCTAATTATGCTTTTTACCAGCAGAGATTAAAACCATTGCCTAATAATTTCGAATATATTCCAATAAAATATATACAAGTAAAAGGTACTTTTTCTGAGCACACTAATGAAGCTGAAGCAGAAATGGTTTTATCAATTTTAGATAAGAATATCAATAGATTACCTAATGGAAAATATCCCAGTATTGGTATTGCAACATTCAATATAGCACAACGTAACCTGATAAAAAGTAAAATATTAGAAAGACAAAAATTCCCGAAGTTTGCCGATTTTAATGCAAAAATCCAAGAACTTGAGGAAAATGGAATGTTTGTCAAAAATTTAGAAAATATTCAGGGAGACGAAAGAGATGTAATCATCTTATCCACGACCTACGGCAAAGGAAAAGACGGTAGATTCACACAAAGATTCGGACCAATCAACCATTCCAAAGGATACAAATTACTAAATGTAATTGTTACACGAGCTAAATATAAATTGTACTGCTGTACTTCAATTCCTGAGGAAGTTTTTATGAATTATAATGAATATTTAGTAACAGAAGGATCTAATAACAAACGAGCCGTTCTTTATGCATATTTAGCCTACTGTAAAGCCGTGAGTAATAATGATAGTATTTCTCGTTCGGCTATATTAAGTTCTTTAGCAGAAAACACAACTAATAGCGTGGGCGATAATCCTTTAAATTTCAGAGAATTAGAGTCTCCTTTTGAAGAGGAAGTTTATCAAAGTTTAGCAGATCATTTTGGAACGGATAAGTTAATTCCCCAATTACAATTTGCAGGCTTTAGAATTGATATTGTCTATGATCCTAAACTCCCTAATAAACCTAAAATAGCTATTGAATGTGATGGAGCAAAGTATCATTCAAGTAGGGAGGCTTATTTGTATGATAGACACAGGCAGAAAATTTTAGAAAGACACGGATTTGTTTTTCACAGAATTTGGAGCACAAATTGGTGGAGAAATCATAAAAGAGAAACTGAACGATTGATTGAATTTATTACAAAAACTGAATTATCAGAATACTTAACAACAAAAGATTATTCCTCATCAGCTTTAGCATTTACAGATGATGTTGAAGTTTTAGAAGATTATATCTCTCAAGGTTTGTTTAGAGATAATGAAACAGAGCAGGATATAATAAATAATATTGATAATGACTCTCAATTAGACATAGATTAAAAATGATTAAGAATGTGATGCCTTCTAAAAAAATGCCCCATCTTGTATTATTGGGAGCAGGAGCAAGTTTAGCATCCTTTCCTAGTGGAGATAAAAACGGAAGAAAACTTCCTTTGATGAATTCCTTAGTCGAAAAATTAGATTTGTATAGCTATATACCGAATGAATTCGAAAATTTACTCACCGATTTTGAGAAATTATACAGTAAAATAGCTGATGAACCAAAACTATCATCTAATAAGGATATTATTGACAAAAAGGTTTATGAATATTTCTATGAAATGGAGATTCCGGAAAAGCCCACATTATATGATTATTTAATTTTATCGTTGAGAAAAAAGGACTTAATTGCGACATTTAATTGGGATCCTCTACTGCTCCAGACAATGAGAAGGCACAGTGTCATCAAAAACTTGCCTCAAGTTGTATTTCTACACGGTAATGTAGCAGTAGGAATTTGTAAACATTGTAATATCACAGGGTTCAAATATAATAATATCTGTCATCGCTGTCATCGGTCATTTGATAAAGTAAAATTATTGTATCCTGTTGAAAACAAAAATTATAGTTCTGATAGTTTCATTAAAAATGAATGGGATATTTTGAGAGGATATTTTAAAATATCATTATTTGTAACAATTTTTGGGTACAGTGCTCCGATTTCAGATATAGATGCTAAAAAATTAATGTTAGATGCATCTATGGAAAATCGATCAAGAGAATTCTATGAGTTGGAGATAATTGATATAAAACAGGAGAAAGAAGTGGAAGATACGTGGTATGATTTCATATACAAACATCACTATTCAATAATAAAAAAATTAAACAATAGTTATCTTTGGTATCACCCCAGAAGAAGCACGGATGCTTTTTTTGATGCTTATATGATTAATAATCCTTGGAAATACAATCCATTTCCCGAATTTAATGATGTGTATGAAATGCATCAATGGATTGAGCCATTGCTCTTAGAAGAAAATAAATCCATATAGTTTTTATGCACAAAGAAAATTTATTCAAGTTAATTAGTCGTGGAGATGTTCTTTTGTGGGTAGGTGCGTGATTATCTCTTTATGCATGATTACCCTCGGGATATCAGCTTTCAGAATTTTTGTTTGAAGGTTGGGCGATAAGGAGAAAAAACATATAAATAAAAGCCTTCCTCTTTCTGATTTGGCTGAAGAAATATATAGGATTCGAGAAAATAACAGAAATTATATTACTCAAAAGTTAAAAGAGAGAATTTTACTAAAAACTTCTCCTTCAATATCTACACTCGAAAATATTGCTAAGATTCCACATTTTAGAGATATTATAACGACCAATTAAGATCAACTGTTTGAAGAAACTTTTAACTCCAAATTGAATTTGATTTATTAGGATCTGCAAATACCATAAATAATGAAAAAGTAAGTAGTCTTTTTAAAATTCATGTGATTTGTCCATGCCCGATTTTATAATAATTACAAAATCTGATTATGACAATTTCCTTGGTAATAAAAGAGAAGAGGACATTTTATGAACAGTAATTAAGGAAAAGATTGCAACAAAGAATATCTTGTTTATTGGATACAATCTTGAAGACTCAAATATTTGGATGAATTAGTAATTGATAAATCTGCGTTCGGTGACTGGAATTTTAGAATAGAAAGAATTAAAATATCGGATATCAAAGATATTCAAAATTTGACTGTACAGCTATCGTTTAAACCTCTCAATTCATAAGCAAACATATTTGATAACCTTATTATCAGGATGGTAAATCATAAAAGTATAGGTTTACACATTATTAAGAAAAGCACATAATTTTACATCTCTATTCAAAAATTATTCAATTTTTAATCTAGATATCCCAGTTCGGAAATCATACGTAAGCTCGCCTATGTTTTGTACTACCTTCCGGCGAATATTTAAATGAGTAACTTACGGTAATGGCTTACAAAGAAGTACAATTCTTATTTTTGCTCGCATTTGCCTTATTAGCAAGATATTTGTAAATTAGCACAGATGCAAAAGAAGGGAATCTACTGTTTTGTAGAGTATTTCTGAAATGTTGTACCTATGTTGAACCTAATCGTATAAAAATATAAAAAATCGCCCTATTTATAAGCTTTTACAAGAATATTGTTTATATTTGAGTGTTAGCAGAAATACTATACCAACAATGTTTCAAAAAATTTCATTAATTTTTCTATTACTAATTTTGATAAATTGCTCAAAAGAAAGCAAAGATGAATTTAAGAGAAAAGAAAATTTTATACGTGATTGGAAAGTCATTCGATATCCATATTCAAATGCAATTTTGAGTATTTACGCTAATCACGAATTTAAATATTCAGAAACTGGACATTTAAGTGAGAGTTATTCTGAAGGAATATGGGATTTTAACAACGATACTTTGACATTAAACTCATTGCAACCAAATGAATGTCTAATAATTGATGACTTTTCTTTAAATATTTCAGAAGATTATGACAAAATGAGAATGACCTCAAAAAATTGTGAGGCAAAACCAAATTCAAAAATATTCACGGAATTTATCAATGCTAAATTTTTAATAAAAAAAGACTCTCTAAATTACTTGAATCTAAATCCTGAATACCAAAAAAAATACGGAAACTACAAAATATTTTAGTACTTCTACTAAAAATATATTTACAAAATTCAGAGCTGAACAATTAATAACGCTACCAATAGAATTTCTAAAATTTAAATCTAAATTTTACTTAGATTTACCACCAAAATTATCCAATTAATATTAACGTTTTGATTTAAATAAAAAATATGAAAAAAATATCTTTAGTCATTATAACGCTCGGTTTGGTTTCTTGTCAGAAAAAAAATGAAACTCCTGAAACCCTTTCTCCTGAATTGGCTTCTTATGAGCAAAAAAGTGCTTCTGATTCCTCAAATGTGACAAGTGCTCAGAATTCTGCGCCTATCACAATGAACAACTCTGCGCCTATTACCACCAATTCAGTCAACCAGCCACAACAAACTGCACCGGGAATGAATCCACCTCATGGACAACCGAATCACAGATGTGACATTCCAGTTGGCGCTCCATTAAATTCTAAAAAAGCAGAAGCTACAACGGTAAAATCCACTGATATTCAAACGAGTACAACTACTCCTATTGCTGTACCACAAAACAATACCTCTTCTACAAGTGTAGCAGCTGGAATGAATCCTGCACACGGACAGCCCGGTCACAGATGTGATATTCCAGTTGGTGCACCTTTACCAACAAATTAATTTATAATATTTTACAAATTTTATAAAAATAATCACTACATTTGCAACTCAAAAATTTTAATATAAGATGAGTACTATATTTAGTCTTTTCATGGTGTTAATCATCATAGCTTGTGTTTTATTAGTTATTATTGTAATGGCACAAAACCCAAAAGGTGGAGGTTTATCTGCTACGTTTGGCGGTTCTTCTGCACAATTCGGCGTACAGAGAACGAATGATTTTATGGAAAAAGCAACTTGGGTATTAGCGATTATCATTGTTTCATTGATTTTCTTAAGCGTAGTGCTTACTGCAAAACCAAGCGTACAAATTAAAGACGTAAATGCTCCAGAGAAAAAAGAAGCTAAAGCTCCTGCTCAATCAGCTCCACAAGCTCCGGTTCAAAAACCAACTGCTACGAAATAATTTATTATTTACGATATTTAAAAAGCGATTCAGAAATTCTGAATCGCTTTTTTATTGATTGTTCCAATATTCATCTTGATTTTTTACAAAAAGACACTCTATAAAAGATTCTAAAGACATTTTCTGTAAAATTTCATTTTCAATTTCTTTGAATTCTGTTTCAAAGAAAAATTTTTCTAAGATTATATTTTCTCTATTTATAATCAAAATATTTTGTGGATGATAAAGTGGATAATTTATTACATCTGCATTTGTGGTAATGAGTTTTTTACCTAATGCTAAAACTTCAAAAGTTCTAATGGTTAATCCATTTTGAAAGGGTTTATTGATATCTAAGACGGATTTTGTTTTTTGATATATTTCAATGATTTGCTGATGAGAAAGTGTTTTAAAACTCAGTTTTTTTATATTGAAATATTGCAAATTCTTATCAAATATTTTCTTTAACTTAAAAACAAACTTACCCATAGCATAATAATAAAAAAAAGTTTTTAATTGAAGTTTTTCTGCTATGCTTCTTACATTCTCTCCTATAATATATCGGTCTGTATGTGCGCTCCCTACAAATGCAATATCAATTTCTGGAGATTTTATTTCCTTTCTCTTCTTGTAATATTCATCTAAAAAAAATAAGGGACGAAAATGCAATCCATATTTATGAGCATCATTTCTATCAAAAGTAAAATTTTCATCAAAATCATTTAAATGTGAAACGAGATGAGGGTATTCAGTAAATGAATCAAAAGTATAATAAATTGTTTTGAGTTTAGGAAGACGCGCTTTTAATTCTTTTACAAAAAAATGAGGTGTAGCTTCTCCTTTGATTAGTAAAAAATAATCATAATTTTCTTGATTTATTTCTTTTAAAATTTTTTTATAATAATGATTAATTTTAGAAGAAATTAGTTTCTTATTTAATCGTACAATACCTTTATTAATTAGAGAATTAGATGGTCTATCGTCATAAAAATCTACAATTGCTCCTAATTCTTCGAGTTTAGAAACAATAGCTTTTTCGTAATTAAAAAAACTTACGGAAACAAAAAGTATTTTTTTATTCTTCAGTTGAATCATTTTAAAAGTCCTTTTTCTCTCATCTCATTCAATGATTGATTAAGATTTATTTTACCTTTTTTTTGTTTAAGAACCCATGTTGTAAATTTTCTAATCCCTTCTTCAAATGAAATTTTTGGATAAAAATTTAATTTTTTTTGAGCCCAAGAAATATCTGCAAAATTATGCCTTATATCTCCTATTCTAAACTGCCCCGAAATATTTATTTCAATATCTTTTTTATAATATTTTTTAAGAGTTTTTGCCACATCTAAAACGGTTGTAGAGATTCCTGTACCGATGTTAAAAATTTCTTTATTTAAATTCGTATTTTCAAGTGATAAGATAATGGCCTCTACTGCATCATCTATGTAAATAAAATCTCTAGATTCTTCTCCGTCTTCAAAAATATTGAGGTTTTCATCATTCAATATTTGAGTAGAAAAAATAGATAGAATTCCTGTGTAAGGATTTTGTAAAGATTGGCCTGCACCATATACATTCTGAAATCTTAATGCCACTGCATCAATATTGACAGAACTACAGACAGACATTACCAATTGTTCTTGAATTTGTTTTGTAATTCCGTACACTGAAATAGGATGAAGTGAGGATGATTCATCTGTAGGAAGCGGTGTAAGGATTTCTCCCATGTTACTTTTTACTTCAAAATCAGCATTTTCTAAATCACCTAATTTTCTAGATTCTGGATAAACAATTCCTAAATCTTTATGAAAATATTTTCCTTCACCATAAACTGCTCTAGAAGATGCTAGAATAACTTTTTTAATTTGGTGACTCTCATTTACTAAAACATCTAACATTTTTGCAGTTCCAGAAACATTAACATCTGTATATTTATCTATCTGATACATAGATTGTCCTGTTCCTGTTAATGCAGCTAAATGTATAATTGCGTCTTGATTATTAAGAACTTTTTGCCAATCAGATTTTTTGGTTACATCTCCTTTTATAAAATTTACTTTACCTAAAATATTCTGAAATAGCGGAGATTCTTCCTCTGGATTTTCGCCATGCACTTGAGGCAATAAATTATCTAAAACGGTTACCTGATAACCTTTTTCTAAAAGTCTGAGACTAAGATTACTCCCAATAAAGCCAGCGCCTCCAGTTATTAAAATTTTTTTCATAATATCATACTGCCTCCCAAATTTTAGTATCTGGATTGTATTTTTTCACAACTCGGGCTGGTGCACCTACAATTACACAATAATCAGGAAACTCACCTCTTACTACCGAATTTGCTCCAACTACACATTGTTTCCCAAGTTTAGTTCCGGCCATTATTGCAGCTCCCATTCCTATGTACGCATTTTCTCCAATAGTAGTCTCTTTAACTAAGTATTTTTGTTTTACTACATGTTTACCTATTTCTTGATATTCATGATCAATATTGGTAATAAACACATTAGCAAGGATTAAAGATTTTTTCCCTATTACTAAATTACTTGCAGACGTAATATGTACATTCTGAGAGATTATAACATCCTCCTGAATTGTTATAGTTCCATTTTGATGAGTTTCCATTCTCACATGAGGAAAAATTCTTACTTTCTTATCTATAAATATTCTTTTTATTCCCAAAATAAGTGTAGGCTTACCAAGATATGATGGCAAAGAAAATTTACCAAAAAAAGGTTTATATAAGACTGCTCGTAATGTCCAAAAAAATTTATCTATCATCATTTACTTTTAAAAATTCTAAGAAGATATTTTAGTTTAGAGAAAAGAAAAAAGAAAAAATACTTTGAAAAATTAATTCTTTTTGTTAAATACATTTCTTTAAGATTTTTCTGAATACCTTTTTCCATTGCTTGAAGATTTGCAGACAGTCCAGATTCACCAAAAGATTTTTTACCTGCTCCCGTTATCACCAAATCTTCTGCTAAGATAAACATATTATTATGTTTAGAAATTCTCATCCAATAATTAGCATCTTCAGAATATTTTTGATTCTCATTAAACAGACCCGTATTTATTAGAATTTTCCTTTTAAATATAGCAGTAGAAGTCTGTCCTTCTATTCTAAAAAGCAACTTATTAAGAGTGATTTTTGCGAGATTTTTATAATTAATTTTATAAGGAAACCATATCCTTTCAGAATTTCTTAATGCCACCAAAAAATCTATTTCTGGATTTTCTGTTAAAACCTTCATCATTACTTTGGTTTTATGAGGCAACCAAACATCATCTGCATCCAGAAAAGCTATAAATTCACCTTTAGCCAATCTTAAACCTCTATTTCTAGCTGAAGAAACGCCTTTGTTATCCTGTTGAATCAATTGAATCTTTAACTGAGGATTTTCGTCAATAAATTGTTGAACTTTTTCAGCGCTTTTATCTGTAGAGCCGTCATTGATTACCAAAATTTCAAAAACAAAATCCCCTTCTTGATTTTTCACCGAATCTAGTGCAGCTAGAATGGTATTTTCGGCATTGTAAAGAGGAATAATTACAGAAATCATGCAGTGAAATTTTTATAAAAATTACATTTTTTCGTTGTACGGCAATCTGTTCACAATACTTCTTCCCAAAGAGATTTCATCAGCATATTCCAATTCATCACCCACGGAAATTCCACGAGCAATGGTAGAAAAAGTCACCGGAAATCCTTTGAATTTTTTGTATAAATAATACGCTGTGGTATCTCCTTCCATGGTTGCAGAAAGTGCAAAAATCAATTCTTTAACTTTTCCTTCATTCAGTTTTCTTTCAATGGAAGAAATATTCAATTGATGCGGCCCAATTCCTTCCATTGGAGAAATTTTACCACCCAAAACCAAATATTTACCATTAAATTTAGCCGTATTTTCTATTGCCATTACATCTCTTACATCTTCTACGATGCACAAAACCTCATCATTTCTCTTATGATTACTGCAAATTTCGCAAATACCTTCATCTGAAAAATTATGACATTCCTGACAATATTTAATGTCCGTTACCAATTTTTGAATGGCTTTACCTAGTGCCATTCCTTGAGATTCTGGAACGCGAAGCAAATGCAAAGCAAGTCTCAATGCAGATTTTTTACCAATTCCGGGCAAACTAGAAATTTCTTCTACGGCTTTTTCTAAAACTTTACTGGGAAAATTCATTATACAAATGTACTTTTTAATTTGAAAATCTGAAAATTTGAAAATTTAAAATTATCTTTATCAAAAATAAACTTCTATGCAAAATCTTCAGTATCCGCTATTTTTAAAATTTAAAATTTCTACCCTTTCAAGTGATTTCAATATTTCTGACAAAAACGGAAATTCTTTGGCTTATGTTCGTCAAAAATTATTCAAACTGAAAGAAGATGTAGTTGTTTACAATAACGAAAGCAGAACGCAGGAAAATTATAGAATAAGAGCCAATCAATGGATAGATTTTAACGCAAGTTATGGCATAACAGACCACTCTGGAAAGAATTTAGGAAAAATCGCCAGAAAAGGAATGCGCTCTATTTGGAAGGCTACTTATTTTGTAATGGATGCCTTTGACAACCAAAAATATAAAGTTCAGGAAGAAAATGCTTGGGTAAAAATTATAGACGGATTCTTTACCGAAATTCCAATTTTGGGAATTTTTACAGGTTATTTTTTCAATCCTACTTATATCATTCATGATAATAATGGAAAGGAAATTTACCGTTTGAAGAAAATGCCTTCATTTTTCGGTAGAAAATTTCAGTTAGACCAAATCAATGATATTGCAGATGAAGATGAAACTCTGATAGTTTTAAGCCTAATGATGATGGTTTTATTAGAAAGAGCAAAAGGTTAACATCAAATCAAAAAATATTTATTATCTTTGATAAAATCCAAAAAATTATGAAAAAGCTAATATTACTTTCCGCAACACTATTTTCTGTACTTTCTTTTGCGCAACAAAATTCTTCTTCTAACAATGTAAAAAGAGACAGCGATAATTATCAAAGCTATTTTACCATGAATGATGCTTCGTTTAAAAACAATGAAGCAGATTTAGAAATTAGCAAATATTATTTTGACATCAGAAAATACATTAAATCAAAGAAAGCAGAACTTTCTTCAGAAGATTATCAAACGCTAATGAAGCAAAACGAAAAAGACTTTACTACCATTAACAAAGCAGTTTATGGAATGAGCGCTCGATTATTTTTAGAAAAATACGGCGAAGAATTAGAACAATACAAGAAAAAAATTTACGAACAAGTAGATTTACTTGCTAAAAAATAAAAGAAAAGCCTGCATTTTGCAGGTTTTTTTATGTTTACATTTTCACGATTCATTATCTTTGTAAGAAATCATTTTATATGTCAATTACCCATTTAGAACCTCAAAATATTTGGAAAAATTTTGCGGCGCTTAATGCCGTTCCACGTCCTTCTAAAAAGGAAGAAAGAGTTATCGCTTTTATTAAAAATTTTGGCGAAAATCTTGGTTTACCCACTTCTGTAGACGAAGTTGGAAACGTCATCATCAAAAAACCAGCAACCGCAGGAATGGAAAACCGTCAAACCGTGGTTTTACAATCTCACCTAGACATGGTTTGTCAGAAAAATAATAATGTAGATTTCGATTTTGATACGCAAGGAATCGAAATGTATGTAGATGGAGATTGGGTAAAAGCAAAAGGAACCACATTAGGCGCAGATAACGGACTGGGAGTTGCAGCCATTATGAGTATTTTAGAAAGTACAGACATTGCTCATCCTTCTATTGAAGCTCTTTTTACCATAGATGAAGAGACAGGAATGACAGGTGCGCTTGGTTTAAAACCTGGTCAATTAACGGGCGAAATTTTATTAAATCTAGATACAGAAGAAGATGACGAAATAGATATAGGTTGTGCTGGTGGTATCGATGTAACTGCTTCTGCCAACTATACTCTGACTTCCACTTCATCTAATTTTGTAAAAATTGAAATTAAAGGTTTACAAGGAGGTCACTCTGGAATGGATATTCATAAAGGTTTTGGCAACTCTAATGTAATCTTGGGAAGATTGCTTTATGCAGGAATTTCTAACGAAATTCAATTGATTTCTATTGACGGAGGAGGATTGAGAAACGCTATTCCTAGAGAAGCTCACGCTTTAGTTGCCGTAAACAATGCTTCTGAATATTTACAAAAATTAGAAGCTATTAAATCTGATATTTTAGAAGAATTTGCTTCGGTTGAAAAAGATTTAGAAATTAATTTCGCTACCGATGAAAATATAGAGAACGGACTTTCTGCGGAAGACTCTAAAAAAATTATTTTAGCTTTAAAATCTGCCCACAATGGTGTTTACAGAATGTCTCCAGACGTTGAAGATTTAGTAGAAGCATCTAATAATATTGCAAGAGTAGAACTGAAAAACGGTGGTTTAAAAATCTTAAACCTTACTCGTTCTTCGGTAGAATCTACCAAAATGGCTGTTGCCGAACAACTGAAATCTGTTTTTGAACTGGCAGGAATGCAAGTTGACTTTTCGGGTTCTTATCCTGGTTGGAAACCAAAACCAGGTGCAGAAATCATTAAAATTATGACAGAAATTTATGAAAAGGACTTCGGAGCAAAACCTCACGTTGTTGCTTGTCATGCTGGTTTAGAATGTGGAATTATTGGAGCGAATTATCCTAAAATGGAAATGGTAAGTTTCGGACCTACGATTAGAGGAGCGCATTCTCCAGACGAAAGAGCAAATATTCCTTCAGCTCAGAAATTCTGGAAATATTTACAAGAAATCTTGAAAAATATTCCTGTGAAGAATTAGAAATAAAAAAACTCTCAATATTGAGAGTTTTTTTTATTGTATAAAGTAAACTTTGATAATCTTATCATTTTTAACTTCATAAATTGCGATGGCTTCTAATTTCTGTGGATCAAAACCTGTTACTACTTCATGATCAATTATAGTATTCCCTAGAATAGTTCTGTTTTTTATTTCGCAATGTAGATTCGTGACATTTTTAAACATTTCACTATACTGTTTTCGCATCAAATCTTTACCTTTTCCTATTAATTTATCAGGAAAAGCATAAAGTTCCACATCATCGGAATACGGAGATAAAAAAGCATCTATATCTCTAGCATTATAGGCAACTAACTGCTGATTAACTAAACTTTCAGGAGTTAATTTTTCAAATTTTTGAGAAAAAGATTTTGAAAAACAACTAAAAATAATAATGAGAATAAAATACTTTTTCATAATTAAGTTCTTAAAACTCAAAGATAATTTAATTTTTGAAAACAAAAAGACGCAACTGAGTTGCGTCTTTCTATTTTTGATGAACAAGTCATAACTTGTCTCTACTTTATTTTTTCAATTTCCTTATTCATAAGGAGCCAATTCTACTTCCAGACCTTCTAAATCTTCGGTGATGTGAATTTGACAACCTAATCTAGAATTTTCTTTCACATTATATGCTTCAGAAAGCATCGCTTCTTCTTCATCAGATTTTTCAGGAAGCGGAGTATCACTTTTTACATAACATTGACAAGAAGCGCACATTGCCATTCCTCCACAAACACCAATAGTTCCTTCTTCTGCTAATTCATAAAGTTTCACGATTTCCATCAAGTTCATCGCCATATCTGTAGGCGCAGCAACTTCATGCGTAACTCCGTTTCTATCTGTAATTTTTATGTTTACGTCTAACATTTTAGTAGTTGTATTTTGGTAATTGGTAGTTGGTAATTAGTAATTGGTAAAAAGTCTAGCTACCAAGTACTAAAAATTTAGTCTATCTTCTTCACTACTGCTTTTTCAGCTTCTTTTCTGGTTCCGTCAAAACCATCTACTCCACTTACAGTAGTATATTTCAAGACATATTTTCTGCCAGGATTCATTCTATTGTAGACACTTTGACACATCAAAGTTGCTTCGTGGAAACCACACAAAATTAATTTTAATTTTCCTGGATAAGTATTCACGTCGCCAATTGCATAAACGCCTTCAATATTGGTTTGATAATCCAAAGCGTTATTCACCACAATCGCATTTTTCTCAATTTCTAATCCCCAATTTGCAATATCACCTAATTTAGGAGTTAATCCAAAAAGTGGAATAAAATAATCGGTTGCTAAATCGTAAACTTCACCTTCTTTATCTACTGTAATAGCTTCTATATGACCATCACCTTTTAGACCAATTACTTCTGCTGGTGTAATTAAGTTAATTTTACCAGCGTTTTTAAGTTCTTGTACCTTTTCTACGGAGTCAAGAGCACCTCTAAACTCATTTCTTCGGTGAATAAGCGTAACAGATTTTGCCACATTAGACAAGAAAATACTCCAGTCCAGTGCAGAATCACCACCACCAGCAATTACAATGTTTTTATCTCTGAAATGTTCAGGATTTTTCACAAAATATTCTACTCCTTTTTCTTCGTAGTCTGCAATATTGTCAATCAAAGGTTTTCTCGGCTCGAAAGTTCCTAAACCACCAGCAATTGCCACAGCTTTTGCACGGTGAACAGTACCTTTATTGGTAATCACTTCGAACGTTCCATCTTCTAATTTATTAAGAGTAGTTGCAGTTTCTGCCAGGGTAAATCCAGGCTCAAACTGTTTAATTTGTTCCATTAAATTATCTACCAATTCCCCTGCTAACACTGATGGATAGCCAGGAATATCAAAAATTGGTTTCTTAGGATAAAGTTCTGCCAATTGCCCGCCTGGTTGTGGTAATGCATCTATGATGTGACATTTAATTTTAAGTAAACCTGCCTCAAAAACAGCAAAAAGACCGGTTGGTCCGGCTCCGATAATCAATAAATCTGTATTTATCATTTATATATTTTTTATTGTAAATTTGAATTACGAATAAAAACTTTTCATTTTTTGCAAATATAGCAAATTTTGTGGTTTGGCCTATGTAACTTTTATGACATTTGTCAATACTGATTATGCGTAAAATTGCCACTTTAAAATTTTGGCAAAGAATTTGCGAAGAAATAAATATTTAAAAATCGATTATGAAAAAAATATTCAATTTTATATTTTTATTAATTTCAATCACTGTTTTTTCACAAATTGACAATATTAAAAGTGGTGAAAAACTCTCTTATAGATTACATTATGGTTTCTTAAATGCAGGAACCGCTACATTGACCACCAACCAAATTACTTATAAAGGAAAACCTCATTACAGAGTGACAGGAGTTGGGAGAAGTACTGGTGCAGTAAGAGCTTTCTTCAAAGTGGATGATGTGTACGAAAGTTACATTAATATCGCTACTGGATTACCGAGTTATTATGTAAGAAACGTTTCGGAAGGTGGTTACAGAAGACATTATGAAACCGAATTTAACCATGATAATCAATCTCTTACCCTAACCAATAAATTAGACCAAACTTCTAAAAATTTTAAAACCATGAGAGGAATTCAAGATATGCTTTCTTCTTTTTACAACCTTAGAAGTATGGACAAATCTAAATTTAAAGTAGGAAGTAATATTAAAATGAACGTTTGGATTGATGATGAATCTTATCCATTTATGCTAAAAGTGGTGGCCGCAGAAAATAAAACGACCAAATTTGGTAATATTTCTTGTCTCAAAATCAAGCCATACGTGATGAGTGGCAGAATTTTCAAATCTCAAGAAGGCGTTACGATGTGGGTAACCAATGACGAAAACCATGTTCCCGTAGAAATTAGGGCAGAACTTTTAGTAGGCTCTCTCAAAGCAAGTTTAGACGGATATGCCAACGTAAAATATCCTTTGAATTTTTCTAAATAAAATTTCTTGAAATATAAAATCCGACAAAAATTGTCGGATTTTTTTGTACTTAATGTAATAAAACTAAAAGATTAGTTGTTCTAATTGAAACAAATGAAAATTTTTTGCAACTAATTTCTTTAAATAAAAAATACATGAAAGTTCAAATCATCATCTTATTCACTTTTCTTTTTGTTGGTTTTTCCTCGGCACAAGAAGAAAAAACCGAAAACATTACCCGGAAAACCATCAACGCGGTAAGAGTAGAAAAAGCGCCAAAGATTGATGGAATTTTAGATGATGAGATTTGGAAAAACGCACCTATTGCCAATGATTTTATAGAACTAAGACCTAATAATGGCAAAGCTGAAAATCCTGATTTCAAAACAGAAGTAAAAGTCGCTTATGACGATACTGGGATTTATGTTTCTGCGATGATGTATGACAAAGAACCTTCTAAAATCGGGAAAGAACTCACCGAAAGAGACAATATAGGAAATGATGATTTCTTCGTACTTTTTATTAATGGATATAATGATAAACAGCAGAGTTTAGAACTATTTGTAACTGCAGCAGGTGTACAAGCAGACAGTAAAATCACCAATCAAAATGGGGAAGATTTTTCATGGAACGGAATTTGGTATTCTGGCGTGAAAATTTTAGAAAACGGTTGGTCTGTTGAGATGAAAATCCCATATTTCGAGATGAGATTTCCTAAAAGCGAAAAACAACAGTGGGGAATTAATTTTTTCAGACAAATCAATCGATTGCGAACCGCTTATACATGGAATCATGTGAATAACCAAAAAGGAAGCTTCTTATTATATGACGGAATTCTAAACGGCGTAGAAAATATACAAACGCCTACCAGATTGTCATTCCTTCCTTATTTTTCGAGTTATGTAAATTATTTTGACGGAAAAACCACTACCAACATCAATGGTGGAATGGACGTGAAATATGGAATTAATGACGCTTTTACACTAGACACCACTTTAATTCCCGATTTTGGACAAGCCAATTTTGATGCTACCGTTTTAAATTTGGGACCATTTGAACAACAGTTCAGCGAACAGCGTTCGTTTTTCAATGAAGGAACAGAACTTTTCAACAAAGGAAATCTATTCTACTCCAGAAGAATTGGCGGTTTCCCGAGTAAATTTCCTCATCTTGCAGCCGACGAAGAATTTGCTGAAAATCCAGAAAAAGTAAAACTTTTCAACGCTACTAAAATTTCTGGAAGAACAAAAAAAGGCTTAGGAATTGGATTTTTCAATGCCATTACCGAAAAAACGGAAGCTTCCATCAGAAATATCAACACTGGCGAAATCAGAAAAGAAGTAACAGAACCTTTGGCGAATTACAATGTTTTTGTTTTAGACCAAAGGTTTCGTGAAAATTCTTCGGTTTCCCTCATTAATACAAGTGTGATGAGAAGCGGAGATTTCAGAGATGCTAATGCAACTGGGCTTTTCCTAGATTTAACCAATAAGAAAAATACATTTTCTGTATTCGGATCTACAGAGGGAAGTTGGGTTTTCGAAAATCAAAAACAAAAATTCGGTTTTGAAGGAAATGCTGGTTTTAACCAAATTATTAAAGGCCATCAATTCGGCGCAGAAGTTTTCTTGAGAGATAAAAATTATGACATTAACGACCTTGGATTTACTGGACAAACCAATTATGTGAATTATAGTGCGAATTACAATTACCGTTATTTGCAACCAAAAGGCAATATCAATCAATTGAATTACAGTCTTAGAGTAAACAATAACAGAAGATTAGAAACCGATTTATTTGCAGATTTCGTGATTCACCAAAATTTACAATTCACCAATAAAAAGTTTTTCAATTTCGGAGGAGGATTGATGGTAAAACCACTTGGAACCAATGACATTTACGAACCGAGAACTTTTGGTAAATATCTTTTCATTCCGGCAATGTATAATCCATGGGTTTTTGCCAATACAGACGAGAGGAAAAAATTCAAAATCGGTGGTTATGTAGAATTTTATAAATACAACGAAGACAAAAGAATTACGTACATGTCAGAAATCAATACCCGATATCGATTTAATGACCATTTCTCTATTTTCCACACTTTAAATTATGCTAATTTCAATAATGAAACAGGATTTGTAGGAAAAGATGCCACGAATATTTTCATTGGCCGAAGATTAAGAAATTCTGTGGAAAATAGCGTTTCTTCTCAATATACTTTTAATGAAAAAATGGCGATTAATCTTACTTTCCGTCATTATTTTTCGGAAGTTGCTTACAGACAATTTTATACTTTAAAAGATAATGGAGAACTTAATCCAGACACTAGTTTCGCAGAAAACAAAGATGGAACCTTCAATTCATGGAATCTGGATTTACGTTACAGTTGGTGGTTTGCGCCAGGTTCACAACTCACTTTACTGTATAGAAATCAAGCTCAAAATTTCTTAGATGTAGCGAGATTAAGCATGAGAGATAATTTTGACCGATTGTTTAATCAACCAATGATTAACAATATTTCGCTCAGAATTACTTATTTTTTAGACTACAACAGAGCAAAAAATTGGTTCAAAAAATCTTAAAAATAAAAAAGCGTTCAAAAAATTTTGAACGCTTTCTTTTTATCATTTCTGAAAATTTCAATAATAAATTCTAATTTATAAATGCCCGAATTGCTCTAGCATTCTCTTATCATTTTCGAAGAACATTCTGATGTCTCCCAATTGATAAAGCAACATTACGATTCTCTCAATTCCCATTCCGAATGCGTAACCAGAGTATTTATCCGCATCGATATTTACATTTTTAAGAACGGCAGGATCTACCATTCCGCAACCCATAATTTCTAACCAACCGGTTCCTTTGGTAATTCTGTAATCGGTTTCAGAATTCAATCCCCAATAAACATCTACTTCTGCACTTGGCTCTGTAAAAGGGAAATAAGAAGGTCTCATTCTGATTTTTGATTTTCCGAAAAGTTCTGTAGTGAAAAACTGTAAAGTTTGTTTCAAATCTGCAAAACTCACGTTTTCATCAATATATAAACCTTCTATTTGGTGGAAAATACAGTGTGAACGAGAAGAAATAGCTTCGTTTCTGAAAACTCTTCCCGGAGAAAGAATTCTAATTGGCGGCTGATTTTCTTCCATGTGACGAATTTGCACCGAAGAAGTATGCGTTCTTAATAAAACATCTGGATTTTGCTCAATGAAGAACGTATCTTGCATATCTCTTGCAGGATGATATTCTGGTAAATTAAGCGCAGTAAAGTTGTGCCAATCATCTTCTATTTCTGGTCCATCAGAAACTGCAAAACCAATAGATTTAAAAATCTCAATAATTCTGCCTTTTACTAAATTAATAGGATGACGAGAACCCAATTCCAACGGAAAAGCAGGTTTCGTAAGGTCTTCTTTTTCGATAATAATTTGGCTAGAAGTAGCTTCTTTCAACTCTTCTAACTTAGTATTTACGGCTTGTTTGAGTGTATTGATTTTTTGACCAAATTCTTTTTTCTGTTCATTAGGAACTTCTTTAAATTTTTCGAAAAAATCATTTAAAATTCCTTTTTTCCCATTAAACTTAATACGAAATTGTTCAATTTCGTCTTTGTTAGTAGAAGTAAAACCTTGCACTTCTTTCAATAACTCATCTATCTTATCTAACATCGGTTTGCTTTATAGAATTGCAAAAATACGGATTTTAATTTTTAACCACAAAAACCAGCACAGAATAATCCAGAACTTAAGTCATAAAAAAAGAACTCACAAAACTGCGAGTTCCTATTTTTTACTTGGTTATTTTTGCTTGGCTCTTTAAAATTACTTGCTTTCTAAAGCTTTTACCAAAATCTGAAGATTAATTTCTTTGTTCAGCAAACCATTTTCTAGAGGAAGCTCAAATTTCAACCCGAAATCTTCTCTGTTAATATCTGTTGGTTCACTTGCAATACTTACATTTCCGTCAGCTACCGTTACATTTGCTTTAAACTGAACTGGTTTTGTGATGCCTTTAATCGTAAGATTTCCTTCTAAAAGCGTGTTATAATCTCCAGCTGCATTTTCGGTTACTTTGGTAATTTCATAAGAAGCGGTAGGAAATTTTTCTACCTCGAAGAAATCCCCACTTTTCAGATGACCTTCTAATTTAGCTTTCATTTCTTGGTCATCTTTTAAATCTATATTTTCTAGTGTGGTAATATCTGCCACGAATTTTCCTGATTGCAGTTTACCATCTTTTACGGTAACATCTCCACTTTCAAATTTTATCTCTCCAAAATGTGTGGTTTGATCCGACTTTAGCACTTTATAACCTTTCCACTCTATTCTACTGTTCATGGTGTCTACTTTGTAGAGCACACCATCAGTTTCGGTTAAAACTTCATTGGCTTCGCTGGTTACAGGTTTATCTTTACCACAAGAAATTACTAAAAAAGAGAGCGCTAAAATCCCCAAAACTCTATATAAATTCTTTTTCATTTTTAACTGTTTTTTATCATTTTACTTCTGCTAAAGTAAGAAATTTCTCTTCAAATTTTCAAAAATTCTTTTATTATGCTTATTTTTGTATATGCTTTTGAATGTTAGAAACTTATATTTCGGTTACAAACCCGGAACTTTACTTTTCAGAAATATCAATCTTTCTGTAGAAAAAGGTAAAATTATTGCTTTGGCTGGCGAATCTGGCTGTGGAAAATCTACTCTTCTTAATATTATTTACGGTTTGTTTGATTGGCAAAACGGCGAAATTTATTTGGAAGACGAAAGGCTTTTCGGACCGAAAGGAAACATTGTTCCAGGAGAACTCGGCATGAAGTTGGTTTCTCAAAATTATGATTTAATGCCTTATCTTACTGTGGCAGAAAACATAGGGAAATTTATTTCTAACACCAATCTGTCAGAGAAAAAGCAAAAAATTCAGGAGCTTTTACAAGTTGTAGGATTAGAAGATTATGCTCATGTTTTGCCAAAAAATTTGAGTGGTGGTCAGCAACAGCGAGTTGCGATTGCCAGAGCACTTTCTGTAATGCCAAAACTGCTTCTGTTAGATGAACCCTTCAGTAATTTGGACTATTCCAGAAAAATGGAATTGAGAGAGCGTTTGTTTAATTATGCTAAAGAACATGAACTTTCTGTGATGATTTCTACTCACGAAATTCAAGAAATTCTTCCTTGGACTGACCAAATCATTGTGCTACAAGAAGGGAGATTGATTCAAAATGACAACGCTGAAGAAACTTTCAGAAATCCTTACAACGCATACGTAGCAAAACTTTTGGGTGAAGTAAACACAATCTCCGAAGAAGAAAAATCTGTACTCAACGTTTCTAAAAATTATTTCTTCCCGCATCAAATTAAAATCACCGAAAATGGTTTAGATGCTCAAATTGTAGAAAGCAGATTTGCAGGAAACCATTATTGGAACAAGATTTTAGTTCATAATATTCCGCTTGTTATGTATTCAGAAAACAAATTGGAGGGAAATATTAAGGTTGAGATTAAGGATTAGGTAAAGGTAAAGGTAAAGGTAAAGGTAAAGGTAAAGGTAAAGGTAAAGGTTGAGTTTAAAATTCATTGTTTAGAACATCCAACTAAAATTTCATTTTATTTCTAGAAAATTTATTAATTTTGTCTTCCCTGAAAAACGTAAGGAAATTTTTGGTTAATTCTCTTTCTGCCTTGATGGACTGAAATTAGATTCGTTTCATACGAACAATCAAAGTCTTAGAAAAGAACCCTGCCAAATCTTTCCTTTTTTTTATGTATAAAAAAACGCAAAGATTAAATCCTTGCGTTTCTTTTTTTTATTACAAATGAAAATCAGAGATTCTCATCTTCGCATTTAAAATATTAAGCTTTCTTGACAAATTCAGACTTCAATGCCATTGCTCCGAAACCATCTATTTTACAATCGATATTGTGATCAGAACCTGGTCTTAATCTAATATTTTTCACCTTAGTTCCCGCTTTTACAGGTTTTGGCGCTCCTTTTACTGGTAAATCTTTAATGACTACTACAGAATCACCATTTTGCAATTCATTTCCGTTGCTATCGAAAATTTTATCTTCTGCACCTACTTCTGCAGGATCAAACTCATGGAAACATTGGCTGCAAACCAAAAGATTGTCTTGTTCGTAGGTAAATTCGCTTCCACATTTTGGGCAAGGCATTAATTCACTCATTTTTTTAATTTTTTGCAAAGATACTTTAAAATCTGTAACCTAAAGAAATCCCCGCTCTTAAACCAGCCCAAGGTCCGTCTACTTTTAGATTAGCACCATTTGCATTTACAGTAGCTTTGTATTTTACCACTGGAATATCTAAGTTGTCTAATTCATCCTGAACTTGCTGTTGCTCAACTGAAGTTAATGTTCTATCTGTAATACCATCTAAATCTCCGGTTGATGTTCCATAATGAGCACCTAAAAACCATGCATCTAAAACGAAATTATCTTTTTTGCCTAGAAACCACTGCGCACCGATTAACAAACCTGCACTGTGAGCTGAAGAATTTCCTTTGAAAGTAACGTCTACGGTATCATACACTACTCCATTGGTTTCCATATCGATGGTTTCTGTAAAATTTGAAACCTTAAAAGTAGAATATCTATAATAAGGAGCTAAATAAAAACCTTGTCCATAACCTTTTTTCCCTAAATAAAATCTGGTTTCTAAAGTAGCATTGCTTCCACCGAGTTCTACTTCTTCTAAGTTCACCTCACTATCATTAGGCAAAAGGGAAGAAAATGGCAATTTACCTTCTGGTATCATCCCATAACTTACAGACAGTGAAAATGTTTTGGTAAAAACTCTTTCATAATTCAATTGAAAATTCTTAAAAGCAAAAGCAGTAACATTGGTTTTGATAATGTTTCTTCTTTGCGTGTCATCTTCCTGAGCATTCATACTTAAACTCAGTAAAAATAATGTTCCTAATAGTAGTTTTCTCATTTATTTTGATTTTCGGCAAATATATTAATTTGATTGAAGATGGAAGAATGGATGCTGAAAGTTTTATTGTTTTTCGGAGATTTTGATTAATTTTATTAAAATTTTGAAAATGAAATATCTTTTAATTTTTGTTTTGTTAATTTTTATTGGGTGCAAATCAATTCCAGAAAAAGATTTATGGATTGTGGGAAAATGGCAAATTATTGATTCTGAAATTTATCCTGTAAAAATTGGTTCTTTTGAATTAAAAGAAAATTCAAAACTAGATTTCAAAAAAGATGGTAATCTATTTTTATATGACGAAGATAATAAGCCTATAAAATTATTTTTTGGGAAACTTAAATATCGAATTGATGGTGATTCTTTAGAATACATAGAATATGACATGTTAATTAGAAATGGACTCAAAAAAATGAGTGATACACTTTTAATGAACACAACCATGATTCCTTACAGTAATTTATCAAAAGAAACCTTTGAAAAATATAGATATAAAGGATATAATTTCAAATTAATAAAAGTGAAATAGAATCTCAAATGTTTCTAAATAAATTTTCAAAAAACTTTCGGCTTTCATTCTTCCAACTTCCAGCAAAAAAATCCGTATTTTTGCAAAAATTTTAGGTTTAAAATCTAAAATTCATAATTTAATATTCGTATGCAACTTATTCACAGAAATCTACTCATCGGTATTCACGATGCACTACAAGAAACTTTTTTCGAAAAAAATAAATACGCAGATAAAGTTATAGAAAGACTTTTGAAAGCTCATAAAAAATGGGGAAGCGAAGACAGAAAGGTAGTTTCTGAAATTTTCTACAACATTATCCGTTGGAAAAAACGCCTAGAATATTACATTGGAGAAGGCGCAAAACCTAATAACATTTATAGACTTATTCTAGCCTATTTGCTTTGGAGCGAAACAGAATATAAAAAATTTGAAGAATTTCAAGGGATAAAAGTTGCGGATATTATTACCAAATTAAAGAAAGGAACCGTTCCTACTAAAGCTTTTGAACATTCTATTCCAGATTGGTTGGTAGAAACTTTAGAAAAAGAACTCGGTGAAAACTGGGAAAAAGAAATGATTGCGCTTAATGAACAAGCGCCAACTATCTTACGTGCCAATTCTTTGAAAACCTCAACAAAACACTTAATCGAAGAACTAAAACACGAAAATGTAGAAAGTTTTCAAGTTCCGGGCTTCGAAAACGCGGTACAGTTGGAAGAAAAGAAAAATGTTTTCTTGACTTCGGCTTTTAAAGACGGTTTTTTTGAAGTACAAGATGCTGGTTCCCAAAAAATTGGAGAATTTCTAGACGTAAAACCCGGAATGCGTGTAGTAGACGCTTGTGCTGGAGCTGGCGGAAAAACCCTTCACCTTGCTGCTTTGATGGAAAACAAAGGGCAAATTATTGCTATGGATATTCACGGTTGGAAATTAGCAGAACTGAAACGTAGAGCAAAAAGAGCGGGAGCTCACAATATAGAAACCAGAGAAATTACAGATAATAAAGTCATCAAAAGACTGCACGAAAAAGCAGACAGACTTTTGATAGACGCGCCGTGTTCTGGTTTAGGCGTTTTAAAAAGAAACCCAGATTCTAAATGGAAAATAGACCAGGATTTCATTGATAGAATTAGAAAAGAGCAAGAAACCATTCTTCAAGATTATTCTAAAATCATTAAAAAAGGTGGAAAAATGGTTTACGCCACTTGTTCTATCTTACCAAGTGAAAACAATGAACAGGTAGAAAATTTCTTGAAAAACAACCCTGATTTTAAATTAGTGAAAGAAGAAAAAGTAATGCCAAGTACAGGTTTTGACGGATTTTATATGGCGCTGATTGAAAGAGTTTAAAACTTGAAAAACATATAATAAAAAGCCATTTCAACTATTTGAAATGGCTTTTCGTTTATGAAAGATTAGAATTAATTCTTAATAAACTTAGAATTTACAATTCCTTTTTCAGTGTACAATTTTATAAAATAAGTTCCTTTTGATAAAGCATTGACATTAATTTTTTTATCAATTACAGTCATCTCTAAAAGTAATTTTCCTGTAAAATCATAAATTTCTGCTTTCGAAATTTTTTCTTGAGATTGAATACTTAGAACTTCTGAAGTTGGATTAGGATACAATGTTATGACAAAAGTTTTAGACTCTTGAGTTCCCAAAGTTCCTGTCTGCGTAACAATAATTGTACTTGATGAAACGCCAGAATCACCAGCTACCAAAACATTCGCTGTTCTGCTTAAACCTGTGTTATTGGCTTCTGCTGTCATGGTGATTTTAGAATCTCCAGTTCCGTTGATTAATGTTGAAGAATTTGTTCTTTGACTTAACTTTTGAAAGCCTAAATTGAGCCATGATTGATCACTCTCTACCGTCCAATTTACATTATTAATCAAGTCAAAAGAGAATTTATTATCATTATTGGGATTATTAGATATTGACAAATTAGACAATGACAAATAGTTCTTCTGAGGTGATAAATATTTAGAATCTAAATTACCAAAAGTGGCGATGTAAAGTTTATTTGGAGCGCTATTTGTAAGAGGATAATCTTGAAAATAATTTTGCACTGTAAAACTTGAGCAGTTTATTTTATCATTTCCTATAACATCAATAACCGAATTATAACCTTGATTAATTCCTAAATCTGCAGAATTAAAATAAATTACATTACCATTATTATCAAATTTCGATAAGACTTTATTTCCTTTGGCTGAATCAAATTGGTATTCATTATTATTAAAGAAAATTTTATCCTTAAAATTAAAGTAGCCATAAATATTTCCTAATTCATCTAAATCAATATTTGTGTATGTTGTATTTAATGCAGTTGTATCTTCAATATATTTTTGCCATTTTATATTTCCACTAATATCAATTTTAGCAATTAACCCAGCATAGATAGAATTTGAATAGTATTTCACTAAACTTGTTCCATCTAGACCAAGAAAATTATTATTTTTATCTGCCCAAAAGTTTCCTGAAACAATAATATCTGTCCCATCAAAAATGGCATCATTTATCCAACTATAAGAAAATAGACTATTCGTAGCATGAAAATTTTTACCCCAAATAACATTTCCATTTGTGTCGAACTTCAGCATTAAATTATCCATTTGATTTGTGTTAGTAGGAATTATTACTCCATCAAAATTATAATCAGTTCCTAAATTATTAATCGGTTCCGTAAAAACATATAAATTATTTTGAGAATCAAATACAGGAATAAATTGATAGGCACCAATATTATTATAAGATTTGGTATAAATGATATTTCCAGTTAAGCTATTTAATTTTACAATGTAAATACTCCCAAGAGATATGTCATCAATTGAAGAACCATTTAAGCCCAAAATATACACATCACCATTTCTATCAGTTATAACACTTGCTCCTTGACTTCCCACAATTTCCTTATGCCAAATCAATTTTCCATTTTTATCAATTTTTAATAAAATTTTCAAATTAGATAAACCACCTTGAAAATTAAATACTTTTCCAGAGGAATCTGTAAAGTTTGAGGTTAGTTGTTTTGTATCACAAAATATTAAGAAATTATCATCTTTATCAACACACGCAAAATCTTGAGAAATATTTAGCCTAGTAAAATTAGAATCATTTCTATCTCCATCAAATTTAGCAATCCACTTTGGAATTCCATCTTCCCCTAATCTTGTTATAATTCTACTATAATCAACCCCAGTATAATTAATATTATAATAACTAGAACTACCATCAGTTACAAAAGAAAAAAAAGTTTCATTCTTTAAAGAATTCAAATGTTTTATGAAAGTCTGATTGTAAAAACCTTGCGATTGAGTTGGTTGAAACAACCTAGTATTAAGAGGTGCATTGATTTGCGAAAAACAAAAATTAGAAATTAAAATAAATAGAATAAATAAATTTGAGAAAACGTTCAAAAGATAATAGTTTTTTTTCATGGATTATTTTTTTTCAAAGATAAAATAAAAACTTATTTTTCTAAATTTATATACAATGATTTTTCTCCAACTTAAAAAAATTCGCATCCTTATTTCAAAACAAGCGTTTAAATTAAAATATTTCTAAAATAAAATTAATTAGTTTAAATTA
>Ga0209599_10000395_pt1 | contig 28960 bp, 31 predicted proteins | sample Shrwel_input2_FT_FD_187534 | JGI IMG/M metagenome (GOLD analysis project Ga0209599, IMG submission 187534) | Subsurface microbial communities from deep shales in Ohio, USA - Utica-3 well 1 S input2 FT (SPAdes) (version 2) ...
ATTTGTTGCTTTTTACATAAAAGGGGCAATCACAAGCATCTTCGATTGATTGTAATTTAATTTTCATAATTAATTTAATCCTGAGGTTTTAAATTAATTATACAATGGAAAATTAAAGAACTCTAGATGCGTAGCTTGTTGGATCAATAGGTGATCCATTTGATCTAATTTCAAAATGCAAATGTGGTCCCTGGGCATTTCCAGATTGACCTGAAGCACCAATCGCCTGCCCAGAAGTAACACTGTCACCGACACTAACACTCGCACGAGATAAGTGAGCATATCCGCTTTCTAAATTACCAGAATGCTGAATTTTAATTAATAAACCATAAGCTCCAGAATTACCAACAAAAGTCACTTCGCCATTCATTGCAGATTTTACTGTTGTTCCATTACTGGCCCTTAAATCTACACCACTATGAAATTGTGTAGAGCCGGGAGCGTTAGGGTTATCTCTGTTTCCAAATGGAGAAGTAATGAAAGGACCTCCACCTCTTGAAAAGTTTCTGCTTGTAGATCTGTTAGGCAAGGAACCTCTAGCAGGTTCTGTTCTACCAATAGAAGAGGGCGTTTCACCACTCTGAATAAGTTCATATGCTACTGAAAGCGGGGAAGAAGAATCTTCTGGTATTAATATTTTCTGTATTCCCTCTTTAATTTTTTCATTTGCTTCGGGATCAGAAGAGAATGATTTTGGTAAAACTTTAGAAGCCAAATAGCTTCTAAATACTTTCATTAATTTTTCAGCATCTTCTACAAATTCTCTTCTTTCAGGCTTGTCAAGAATTGATGAAAGGATAAATCTTCGATAATTATCAAATGAACCATGCACACTTGGATTATAAGCCGGAATGATGTTATTGATTTCTCTCATAACATCATCTAATTCCATATTTTTAAATCTAGGTGGAACACCTTCTAATGTTTTTAAGATATCAGGTTCGGCCATATAAGTCCCTGAGCCTGGTAAGCCTTTTACTGCAGCATAATATTCTGGGTCAGCCCAAATAGATATTGGGTTTGTACGATCAAGTTTAATTTTATCCTCAAATTGAGAAGGTCTTATAGGCTGAAATTGGGACTGAGCAACAACTCTAATGAACGAATCAGATGCCTCATGCATATGGACAGAATCTAAAAACTTTGCAATTTTTATTAAATTTTTCATTGAGTTACTTCCCTTAAAAATGATACATACCAATTATTTTTTAAATTATATTAAGCGACTTAGCCAGCTTTAATCTTCATCGTAGTAACCTTCTGGGGCCTGAACTTCTTGAGGCTTTTGCACTTGAGGCTTTTGAGCTTGCTCGTCAGACTTAAAAATTTGGTCTTGATTGATAAAATTATAAAAAGAAGAATAAACTTCTTGTAATCTAGAAATTAAAATACTAAGTTTCTGGAAATCAGGATCAGTATTTATAATCTGTATACGCTGATCATCATTCAGTTTATTAAAACCTTCACTCTTTTCAATTATTTTATTAATAACTTCTTCGCCTGATTTAGAATATTGAGATATAACATTCTGATAACCATAGAATTTTTGCTGAAACTTATCTATCTCTTCTTGTGCATTCATATTTATTTCCTTCCCCTTATTCTGTTTCTACTGAAGAAACTATCCTTACTTTTATTTATTTCAGATTGGGTCTGGGGATTATTAGTATCCATCTGTTGTCTAGTCTGTTTGCCTTCTGGAGAATTGGCTCTCCGTGCTTTTTCTGCGACGTCTAAGGCAACTGAGGCAGCGCTAATTGCACTAACTACTCCTCCTGCTATAAAAGGAGTAAGTATAGTAAGCATCAAATCTCTTTTGTCGGAGGTTAAATTCATCGCAATCATATCTTTTATTTTTATAATATCGTTGGAATCCTCGAAGACGTAAAAAGCATCGCCATCTTTCCAGGCATTAGGGGTCTCAGAGGGAAACTCTTTCATACTTTCTGCAATTTCTTTGAGTGTCATCTCTGCATCATCAGGATTTGGAGATATTGACTTTAATTCTCCAATACTATTATATTTCTTTAACTTAAAATTTTTTGTGTCAAATTCTTTGAGTAAAGTATTTTTGCCAAATTTTCTTTCCCACATCATTCTAGTATAAGGCTTAGCCTTTGCTACAACCCCAGTGATTATGGTAACCCAAAGCAAAGGATCGCGAATTATAGAACCAATACTTGTAGTTGAAGCAATGCCTTGAATTATTTTATCAGTTGCAAATACAACGCCTCCTAAGCCAGCCATACCCATTAATGCTTTTTCGTCAGATTGCATTCCACCTTCATGAATTTTTTTAGCATTCAAAAGCCCTTTTTGAAGATCTTTAACTTTTATCGTTGGCACAGGTGGATGGGGTGGAGGATTTACAGCAGCTATTTTTGTCATTAAAACTTCAAAATCTTGTGCTGTTAATTTATTACTATTATTGCTCGATACTTTAAATCTATTCATAAAAAACGCCCTTTTAAGCTGTTACAATTAATTCAATATTCTTATCCTCAATATATTTTTCCTTCAAAGAATATGACTCTGGATTTGTAAGAGCTGTGGCATCAACAACAATAGTGCCTCTAAAATTAATAATTTCACTATCTTCATCAAATTCTTCTGAATAATCACCTAATAAATCAAAGGCAGCTTCAGATACAGAATTTCTAACTACTGATTTAAGCGCTCTAGCTCCTGTTGCCATGCCAAAGGCTTTATCAATACAAGCATCTACAAATTCTTCAGTAAAAATTAAATTATATCCACTGTTTGCAAAGAGCTTCTTTTGAATCTTGATAGGTGAGTGGGTTGTATTTAAAAGGATTTTTCTTAATTCTTCTTTTGTCAGAGGTGCAAGAGCTACAATGGATGGTATTCTTCCCAGCAGCTCTGTAAGTATGCCATATTCTTCAAGCGATTCTAAGAGAATATCATATGGTGCTTGAGACAAAATTTCATGAGTCTTCATCGCCTTCTCATATTCCTTATTAGATTCGGAAGAAGCCCTTAGTCCTATTTGCCTACCAGCATATCCCATCTTCTTAGCAACAATATCTGAAAGACCAATAAAAGCACCACCAAAGAAGAATAACATCTTACCCGTGTGAACAGATATGGAGTCGTGTGGATCCTTTGCTAGTCTAACTTGTCGGCCCTCTACAAGCCTAAGAAGAGAGCTTTGGGTTGATTTGGTCATAACCTCACTCTTGCCTTCATGATGATGTCCTGCAAGCTTATCGATTTCGTCAATAAAAACTAAACCGCGTTCCGCCAGATTACTAATACCCTTAGACTTTTGCACCATCTCCATCACGATAGTATCTACATCAGCGCCCTGAAATCCGGTTGGAGAAAAGATAGTTGAATCTGCTGATACAAAAGGAACATCTAACTTACTTGCAATTGTATTTGCGAGGAGTGTTTTACCACTTCCAGAAGGACCAATCATCAATACATGGTGTGGATTTGGGATGCTATAAATATCACTTTCAGAAAGATCAGAATAATGCTCATGAACAGCAATGCTCATAATCTTCTTTGGTGTTACCTGACCAATCACTGTATTTTCAATTGCAGCATAAATTTCTCTAGGAGACATCACGGAGTTATTATTCATATGATTCTTAATAAAAGAATTACGCTTTGATGCTGGAATCATCTCAAGGATCTTTTCCTTAAGCCTCCATCCTGTTTCAGAATCTTCAATGCCTTGCAAACAATTAACAACCTTGGAGTTTAATTCAATTTGACCAATTCTACGACCACGCTCAAAAGGTGACATACATTCTTTACAGATCCAAATGTCTCTGTTCTGAATTGTTAAATTCTTGCCTTTATTTACAGTTGTTCCATCTATAGATGGTTTCTTACAAACCAAACATTGTGTATCGTTAATTTCGTCTGTTGGTGGTTCCATGTTAATTTTCAATTTAAACTCCCTTATAAATTCTTTATATTATATTATGGTATGTGAGACACACCCTTGTGTCTTTGATTTTATTTGATTTTAGAAATTAATCTTTCCTTCAAAGTTGTATTACGCTTGGTTTCTCTGGTATTATTAACAGCACTTTTTACCGCGTTTGATGTTCCAACTACAATACAAATCTTTTTAGCTCTTGTAATTCCTGTGTAAAAAAGATTTCTTTGAAGCATAGTTGTTTGTGAATCGTGTGCAAGAATTATCACAGCTGGGAATTCTCCACCTTGTGATTTATGCACTGTGATACACCAAGCATGTTGCAAATCATCTAATTCATGTTGTTTATAAATTACTACTTCATTCAAATCAGGAAACTTTACACCTACTTGTACAGGCGATGTTTGTTTATTTATTCCTACAATTTTACCCATATCTCCATTAAATACATTTTTTTCATAATCATTCTTGATTTGCATTACTCTATCACCAACTCTAAAGATCTTCGGGCCTCCAGAAAGCATGCCAGCCTGGATCTCTTCTTTATTGTCAGCTCTTGGGTTTAATACTTCTTGAAGCTTAGGGTTAATATCGTTGACGCCAAGCCCCTTTTCTCGCATGGGGGTAAGTATCTGAATATCATCTACAGTCAGGTTCTTTTCGTTAACTTTGACAGATGGTAATGTTTTTTGAACTAAGTGCTTCAATATACCAATGACATCATCAATTTTTTCAGCTCCAGCAAACATAAAGTTTTTACCTTGTGCCTTACTGGGAACAATAAGTTCTGGAACTCTTCCACCAATAACATCGTGGGCTGCAAGAACAATGGCAGACTTAGCATCCTGCCTAAATACCTTATTTAATCTTACATAAGGTATTTTATTACTATTGATTAAATCTTTTAAGATATTACCAGGGCCTACAGATGGGAGCTGATCAACATCACCTATCAAAATTAATCTATCGTTGCTTTCTAGAGCAGATAAAAGATGCTTGAACAATAGCAAATCAACCATTGATGTTTCATCTATAATGACACAGTCTGTCATTAATGGGTTGTAGTCATTAAATTCAAAACCACCATCCGGTGAAACTTTTAATAATCTATGGATGGTCTTTGCTTCGAATAAAGTAGATTCCATGAGGCGCTTTGCTGCACGACCCGTAGGAGAGCATAAATTAAAATTAATTTTATGATAGTCCATAAGTCTACAGATAGCCTTGGTAATAGTTGTCTTACCAGATCCTGGACCTCCTGTGATGATGAATACTCTATTATTTAAAGCTGACAGAATAGCATTTTTCTGTTCATCAGAAAAGGTGAAATCTCCTAAGCCCACAATCTTTAAATCATGATCTAAGTCTTCAACAGATTTATAATAAACCCTACCCTTGTACTGCATAAGATCTGAAATGATATCAGTGACCTTTTTCTCTGATTCGTAAATTGTAGATAAATAAATTTTTTGATCTTCAAGCACAAGAGTACCCTTAGAAATAAGAGATTTAATAGCTGCTAAAACATGGTTCAAATTAGCATCGCCTTGAAGTAGAAGAGTTGCTTGTTCGCCAATATTATAATGATCCATATAACAATGGCCACCTTGTACAAGGGCGTTTTCAAGAATATATTTAATAGCTGCTTCTACACGAGATTCACTATTCCTTGGAATGCCAACCTTTAGAGCTATTTCGTCGGCCTTCTGAAAACCCACACCGTAAACCTCGGTAAGCCTATAAGAGTCTTTTTCTACAATTTCGAGAGCAACTTCTTCAAAGTGAGAATGAATCTTCAATGCCAAATTTACATTTACATTATATTTTATTAGATTGGATATAAGTTTATGTGCTGCTCGATTCTGGGTCCATTGCTGTTCAATAGATTGTGCTCTAGCATGCGGTAAGCCTGGAACATCATAAATCTTTTCTATGCTTTCATCAAGTATAGAAAGGGCGTCAGATCCAAAGTGCTCAGCAACCATTCTTGCATAGGACTTTCCAATACCGTCAAAGGATGCTCCAGAAAGATAATTTACAACACCCTCAATGCTAGAGAATCCCTTTTCTTGAATGTCTTTGACTTTATACTGTACGCCGTATTTAGGATGCTCAGTTTTAATTGCCGAAGCAGCTACCATAACACCGCAGGCAAATTCAGGCATATCGCCCACAAGAGTAGCAACATTACCCTTTGCAAGCTCCACCCTTAGGATAGCATACCCACTATCAAATGTTTTCTGGCTTATAACCTCGCCAGTAAGATCCTGCAAATCAGCTTCCATTGCTTTACCTCAATTGTTTTATGCTATAGTTATCGCTCATAATTTAAGTTTAAAAGCTAGGAAATTAGTCAGATTTTTGAACCCCTATTTTTAGGTATTCTATATATAATATATATTTAATGAATATTTTATATTTATTTATATTTATTTATAAATACGGTCATAGGCGACAAGGTTTAGGAGGAGAAACCATTGTAAAATATTAATGAATAAAATTGTATATTGTGCAATTAATCTAATACGACCTTGATAAAAAATAAAAAATAAAGGAAATAACTATGGGTGGTAATAATTATATGGGTGCTCCTTCAAGCAACGTCATGACGGATCATGGATATGGTGAATGGGTTGTAGTTCTTTATAATCCTACTGGTCCTTGTGGCTTATTCAGGGGAAGTCTTATAGTGGCTAAAGACTTTCATACAATTTATGGCTTTAGAAGCTTAAAGACCGGTGAAAAAGAAAAGAAAACTTTGGCTTCTTTTCCAAGTCAAAATGTAGCTTTTGTTTATGACCAAAGATTCATTGAAGATCTCAATGAAGATCTTGAAGAAGAAGAGGTTTAATCTCTATGTGGTGGTATAATCGAAATCTAATAAGAGAGGCTTCTAGCGAGGATGCAAAAATTGTATCTCTCAATGCTGAAAGAATTATAAGAAGACGATTATACTACCAAGGGGATTTAAATCCTACAGAAGATAAAGTTAACAAACTTGTAGCCCAAGTTGTTGAAAAACTTAAAACCGAATATGGTAACTTAAAAAAGATCAGGAGACACTCACCTTCTGAATCTTTAAATCCAATAGTCGAAAAGGCCGTGAGAGAAATATTGCCTTAAAAAAAACACTTGGCATCGGCACTGCACTTAGAGGTGGTAAATACGATGTCAAATATTCTAAATCATATAGAAGAAAAGCTCTATAGAGCTAACTACAAAACTGAAGATAATAGGCAACAAGCTTATCTTTCACTTCATGCTGCCATATCTAAGAACAAAGAAGTTCCTAGAGTATATATTCCACAAGGCCAAGCTACCGTTGAAACATTTGAGGCTATCTTGTCTCATCTTTTGCTATCAGACACCAATAATATTGTTGAAATTACCAACAAATATATAAGTGGATTAAGTATTTCAACAAAACAAATAAATTCTCTTTCATTTGAAAACAAAGAAGAACTTTTATCATTAATAGATGACTTATTATTAAATGGGTGGGGTAAAGGTCATATATTTTATGAAAAAATGAGATTGTCACCAAAATCTGATTGTCATTTATTAGGGTGGATTAAGACACAAAATATATCTAATGACGATAAATATATTAGTCTTATTAGAAAATTGGAACTTAGATTAAAACAAGGTATTGAAAATACTGAAAATTTAAATAAAGTTTTCTCTAATGGAGAAAGAAGATACAATCCGACAATACTTTCTAAATCTTATGAATTAATTCTCGAAAAGATATGGAGAGTTAATTGGAATCAAAATACAAATTATATGGTAATGTTGGATGAAGAAGAGCTATTGTCTAAACTTATTTTCATAGAGGAGATTTAACACTATGTATTTTAAATGCAAGTTAATGTTGATCACTTCAGTGTTGCATGAAAATAAAAATATAAATATTGAATTTAATAATAAATTTAAATTTTCCATTCTTGATAATGGTGCAAATTTAAGATGTGGCAGGCCTTGCATAGTTCACATGTCATCCAGAAATGAATTAAAAAGCATCTATTTGCTAGATGTGGAGTATAAGCCATTTCAAGTATATGGCGATTTTGACGTACTACTTGAAGGTTCTGTCATTTATGACGAAACCAAAGAGCTGATAAATCAAAATGCATATGCATTGCAGTTTTGTATTCAGGCTTTTAATGTTTTAAATAAATTAGAGATCGAAGATAATAAAAATATTTTATTAAATATTGAAAATGAAATATTTAATTTTGTTTTAAAAAATAAAATTGGATTTAAGACTCTTAAGAAATTTGCCAATAAAATGATTTCTTCTGTTGATTTAAAAGACGAAATCAAAGCTAGAATCATTCACGCTATCAACGTAGCCCCAATGCCAAGAGTTGCCCTAAATAAGTCATTAGACATAAATTTAGATGAGTATTTAGACAGCAAAATTGTTAGGTGGTAGCGTTCAAGTTGTTGAAGAACTGCTCTTGTCTCATATTGAACTCTCGGGCGCTATTTTGGCAGATAGGACATGAACCATCTGCATCCCAAAAAATCCTCTTATAGGGCTTATCTGTAGGTATTTCTCTCAATCTTCTATCGCAATGGCATCCATCATGTGGTGCTACAGGATTCTCTGGAGAAGGTGCATCTGGATTGACAGATTGCGGAACTGGTTCAGGAGCATCAACTGGAGCTAATCCTATTTCAGTTGTAATATCTGGTATTACTTCAGGTATTTCTGGAGTAGGTGTAGATACATCACCTGGAGTTTCAACTTCATCTGGAGTTGTTTCATCTTCGGAGTTTATATCAGCAAAAGGTACAGCTTTCTGCCGGTGTGTCAAAAGCTTGTGTGTCAATGGTCTATATGCTAATCTTGTATACCACATAATTATTTCCTTATACCTTTTTATTTTTCACTATTGGAAATCTTGCTTCCTTATGTACAATAAATATAAAAATAGAAATACACAGGAATTATCATGTCAAATCATTTTAATCCAGAAAAAGTAATCGATTTTAATATTGATTATTATGATGTTTTAGGTTTAGAAAAAGGATGTCTGCCTGCTGGGAATAATCGCGCAGAAAGAGAAAGAATCACAGACATTTTAAATAGAGCTTATAAATCTTCAGCTTTTAAAACACATCCTGATTTTGCTAATTCAAATGAACATAGAGAACAATTAAATGAAAAATTTAAATTAGTTGTTCGTGCTCATACCATTCTTTCAAATCCATTGTATCGTGATTATTACGAGAGTGGTGGGGAAACAAGACCTTCTACTGTTGAAGACGGTAACACAATGGAAGTCGATTGGAGTCAAGTTGGCACATATAGAGAAGGCATGTTACAGGACACCATTGGTAATTCTATTTTTCTTAAAATTTGCGAACTCTCTGAAAAGCTTAATTTAGTTCCGGCTTTTAAGCCTTCTTTAGAAGCTCATAATTTTGAATGGGACTGGGTCATTCCTGATGTCAAAATAAGACCAAATGAGCCTACAAAGATCGCTCTTTCTTGTGTCAATGATGAAAGCAGTGTCTTAAAGCTAACAACTGGTGAAAACATCCAAAATTCGCTTCCTTTTAAAATATTTTTTTGTATACCAAGAGCTGCTTTGCACTTTCTTAGAGAGCCTTCTAAAGAATATTCACTTGGCGAAGGCGAGAATGCTCCAAAGTATCAAATTACAGGAAGCTTAAAAGCAGCTATTTATTCTGATATAAATTTATTAGAAACAACCACCCTGGAAGAAGCCATGGATTATATTTCTCCTGGCGGCAAATTAGAACAAGATCTTGAAGCATTCCGTGATGGATCTTTGATTGAAAAGCAACGACAATATGATAAAGAGCAAAATCAATCTCAGTGGCTTACAACTGATCAAGTTAAAGAAATGGATGCAAAAAGGTTAAGATCAATTTTAATTTCTAAAACTTTCTTTACAAAAAGAGATGAAAATGCAGCTAACTTCATTGACGACATTCCTGATAATGCAGTCAGAAAGAAAGCTAAATATCAGCGTTGATATCTGGTTTTCTACAGGTTTAAAAAACAATTAAATAGAAAGTTCTATATGGATAAAAATTGGTTTATCCGGCTGACCCAGGAGGGACAAAGTGGCTAAAGTTAAGCATATTTACGTTATCGACACTTGTGTAGTTTTGCACGATCCAATGGCTTTGTACAAATTTGGCGAACATGATATTTATTTACCATTAGCGGTAATCGATGATTTAGATGATATCAAAACAAGGCCCGGTAACATTAGCTGGAGCGCAAGAGAAGTATTTAGAATTTTAGACAAAATTGATCTTAAAACAATGGTAGACAAGGGCGTCATCATTAATGAAGAAAAGGGTAAATTATTTATTTATAATACTGAAGCTCCTTTGACAAAAAATGAATCTCCAAACATTGTCAAGGTTAATTCTGACAATGCTATCATCAATGCAGCAATTTCTCTTAAGAATAAATTTCCAAATAGACCAGTTACAATTATAACTAAGGATACAGGCTTAAGAGTAAGAGCAAATGCTTGGGGCTGCCATGCAGAAAATTACCAAGTTGATCTTATTGATTTAAAGCCCTTTACTGGTATGACATATTATGAAGTTACTTCAGATTCTGACTGGACATTACTTTGGCAAAATGATATAATTGAGATCACAAAGCTTTCTAAAGAATTAAAAGAAAAGTTAGCTTCTGTAAATCCCAATGAATTTGCTATTTTTCAATATGGTGAATTGAAGTGTCCAACATACCATAAAGATGGCATTCTTAAAGTACTTAAGGAAAAGCATGTTACTGGTAAACAAGCCTATTCTGAAATTAAAGGCAAGAACTTAGAGCAAAAATGTGCCCTCGAACTATTAAACGACAATACAGTTCCACTCGTTACCTTAATTGGAGCTGCTGGTACAGGTAAATCATTCTTGGCAATTGCATCTGCTTTACAAGCTATTAATGACAGAATGTATGACAAGATTGTTGTAATGAAGCCACTTATTCCTGTTGGAGGTAAAGATATTGGAGCTTTACCTGGTGACAAATTTGAAAAAATTTCTGCATGGCTAGGTCCTGTCAAAGATAATATTGATCAAATTCTTGGCTCTAAATCAATGACTGCAGACAACATGTTTGAAGAGATGGTTCGTGAAGGAATGATCGAAGTAGAAGCAATGGCATTTATTCAAGGTAGATCTATTGCAAATTCTATCATTATCCTAGACGAAGCTCAAAACATCACACCTAGAGAGGCCAGAATGGTCGTAGAAAGGTGCGGTAAGAATTCTAAGGTAATATTATTAGGAGACCCTTCGCAGGTTGAGAATTCTTACTTAGATGCAAGATCCAACGGTTTAGCACATGCTGTATCTGGAGGAAAAACACTCAAGGAATGTGGCACAGTTACATTAACCAAGGTAGAAAGATCTGTTTTGGCATCTGTGGCATCAACTATTTTCAACGCACCAGAAGCAAGAAGATAAATTATGGCAGTTACTGTTTCTTGGAATTCACACACTAGTGTAGCAGGGTACAACTTAACGCAACAAGATGTACCCTACCTTGACTTGACTTTGTCGTCTCCATTAGATAAAGTTATAAGTGTAAAATTTAAAGGAACAGAAGTATTTGGATTAGATATCTTCTTAGGAGATTTATATGCTGATGTTTACTATGATGACGGAACAATTGATTTAAGACAGCATATTGTAAATGATTTAGGAGCTCAAATATTAGCTGTAGTTTTTACAGCTGACGATGATGCTGATTTTATAGACCATAATGCCTGGACAGAATTATCCACTGGAAGCCCTACAGCAAAATTAAGAATCGATGATGTATTAACATTAGATCCAAAATTCGAAGCTCAATCAAGCTTAATAGGCGTGAGGATGACAACTCCAGGCATTTCTGGATATCAAATCCGGAACTTCAGATTGGTTATGGAGTTCCAAACTAAAATGCCAGACTTATCAACAGTTACAAACCCACTTCCATACTAAAATTTTTTATATAACAAACTAAGCAGGTATTATTCTAAAATTATTTTAAAGGATTATTTAAAGGAAAAAACTTTAAATAAAATTAAAATTTAATTGATTGAATTTAAAGCACCAGAGAGAAATCTATGCGAACAATTGAAGCACAAATACACGACATTCTTTTGGATTTACTTCCAGAGCAATATTCACAACTAAGCCAAGCTAAAATAGTTGCAGAAGCTGCAAGTATTTACGGCCAAAATATCAAAGGCAATAATGTAAAGACAGCTTCAAAAGCTGAAAGCAGCATGATGAAGGCATTGTGGACAGCTTTAGCATCGCTTTCTTTGGAAGAAGACTACGAAGACGATGCTGTCGACTATGTAGATGGCTTTGGACTGGATCCAAGCCAGATTGTCAGAAGCGCATGTCATAGTTATAAAAATAAAAATACTATCAAGATGTCAAAAATTGCAATGGAAATCATAAACGACGAAGACCTAAGTGTTTTCTTAGATAATGAAGACAACTATATTGACAACAATAAGTATGACTTCGACGATGCGCAAGATGAAACAAGGCACCCTGACTCAGTTTATAAATCCCCTGGTGACCCAAAACATCGCACTGATTCTACGGTGATTTAAATGTCTTTATTTAAAAAGGCACAAGTCCAAGGAGACTTTGCAGGTGTTGAAGCTACACCTGCGCCACTTGCTGCCCCTCCTGTACCAGACATGGGTGCGGCTCCAGCCCCAGCTCCAGCAGCGGGCGGAATGCCTGATATGTCAGGTCTTTTTGGCACCCCAGCGCCAGCTGCGCCAATGGCAGCTCCTGCCTTAGGAGATAGGCAAGAAATTATCGGCCCTGTTGAATCACCTACACAAATCTTTTATGATATGGATGTTGCTAATTTTATAGAAAATAATTTGCAATTTGATGCAGACGCATTGGCTAAAAAGATTTGGTCAGAATATGGTGGAACAGAAGAGGGTAGAAGAGATAATGCTAAATTAGGTGAAAGAACCGATGATTTCTCAGACAAATCACCTGAAGAAGCTCAAGCCGAAAGAGAATCAACAGAAGACACCAAATGGAAAAGATTGAAAAAGGGAACTTCTATTGAAGATATCATTTCATTTTCTGATTTAGGAAAAATGGTAAGTGGATTGATCTATGGTGTTACACAAAAAATATTTGCCCAAGGCGCAGCTCCAGCCGCAGGTGGCGGCATGGCTATGGCTGCAAACAGGGCAAGAATAATTATAGCAAAAAATCTCGAGAGAGAATATCTATTTAAAGAATCTGATACGATAATTAAACAACTTATAAATAAAATAAAACTCTCTTAGGAGAGTTTTATGCTTTTTTGGCCTATTTGATACCATAATAAAGTATCACAATTAAAAGGCGAAAAAGTTATGTCTACACAAGATACAATTCAAGTTCTTAAAGGTCTCGAGGCGGTCAGACTTCGACCAGGAATGTATATCGGTGGAACCGACAAGAAGGCTCTCCATCATATTCTCTGGGAAGTATTCGACAACTCAGTCGACGAGCATATGGCCAAGGACGAAAATGGCCAACCTTATTGCTCCCAAATTACTGTTACCATCGAGCAAGATGGCGAAACTATTATGGTTTCTGATAATGGTCGTGGCATTCCAGTAACAGTTCATAGCGAATATGTAAATGAAGGCATTACCCAACTAGAGCTCGCTCTGACAAAACTCCATGCTGGAGGTAAGTTTACTCACGATACTGCAACAGGTGGTCTCCACGGCGTAGGTGTTTCATGTGTAAATGCTGTTTCTGACTCGTTTAAAGCAATAGTCTACCGTGACGGCGGTCAATTTGAGCAGACATTCTCTCGTGGTATCCCAACTTCTAAAACAACTCGTACTGGTGATTCAAAGCAACATGGTACAACAATTATTTACCATCCAGATGTTGAAATCTTCAATGATACTATCAAGTATGATGAAGAAATTATCATTGCAAGGCTGCGTGAATCTGCTATGCTCAATGGTGGACTTTGCATTAAGTTCACAAACAAAGCAACTGGTAGAAAAGAAACATTTCTTTTCCAGAGTGGAATTGCTGACTATGTTAAATATTTGGCATCCAATAAAAATGGATTATATCCTTCAGAGCCTATTTCAGGTACAGGTAAATACAAGCACCAACAAACAGGCAAAATCGTTGAAGTGAGCTTTGCTATGCAATATGGCGAAGATGATGCTGAAACCATTAAAGTTTATGCAAATAATATTTTTAACCCAGATGGCGGAACTCACTTATCGGGTTTTAAGACTTGTCTAACTCGTATTATTAACCAATATGCTCGTAGCTCTGGCGCACTCAAGGAAAAATCATCTAATCTTTCAGGAGATGATATCAGAGAAGGAATTATCTGTGTTATTTCTGTTAGAATTCCACAGCCTCAGTTTGAATCACAGACAAAGGTTAAACTTGTAAGCAGTGAAGCTGAAAGTGCTGTAAATACAGTCGTGTCTGAATACCTAGTAGATTTCTTTGATAAGAATCCGGCTATTATTTCTCAAATTGTCAGACGTGCAGTAACGGCACAAGAAGCCCGAGAAGCAGCCAAAAAGACCCAGGAAATGATCAAACGGAAGTCTGTTCTCGGTAAGTCATACAGACTACCAGGCAAGCTTTCTGACTGTAATAGTGAAGACAAGTCAAGGACTGAACTGTTCTTGGTTGAAGGAGACTCTGCTGCTGGGCCTGCTGTTAATGGAAGAGACTCTGAATATCAAGCTGTCCTTCCACTTCGTGGCAAGATCATCAATGCAGAAAAGCATGACTTATCTTCCTTGCTTAAGAATACAGAAATTCAAGATTTGATTTCTGCAATTGGTACAGGCATTCAAATCGGTAGTGAAGACAGCGATTTTGATATTGCAAAGCTAAGATATGATAAAATTATTGTACTTACTGACGCCGACGTTGATGGCGCTCACATCTCTACACTGATTTTAGCTTTCTTTTATAGATTAATGCCAGAGCTTATCAATCAGGGTCATGTATATTTAGCCAAGCCACCACTATACAGAGTCAAGGCTGGTAAAGAAATGAACTATGCTTACACTATTGAAGAGAGAGATGCTCTCGTTGCAAAGGCAAAGAGCAAGACTGAAATCACTAGATTTAAAGGCCTTGGAGAAATGAACTTTGACGAGCTTCGTGATACTACTATGGATGTTAAAACACGAAGATTAATTAAGGTAGAGGTCCACGATAAGTTTGAGGCAGACAACATGCTGTCTGTACTTATGGGAAATAATATAGCCGCAAGAAAAGAGCATATTGTAGAAAAATCACTTCTACGCTCGCAACAAATGGCAGTTTAAGGAATTAATTATGGCAAAAAATAAAGTTACAGCTTTGGCTGAAGACATCGTAGAGGTTATTGAGGGTGTGCCCTTTGCTTCCATCATTGATGAAAGGTATATGAATTACACCTTCTTTGTAATGGAAGACCGTGCTATCCCAGATGCCCGAGATGGTCTAAAGCCAGTTCAGCGCAGAATTCTTTATGGAATGAAAGATCTGGGAGTAAAAGCTTCCTCTCCAACCACAAAGTCTGCTAAAGTAGTTGGGCACGTTATGGGTAATTACCACCCACATGGTGATGCCGCAATTTATGACACCCTTGTAAACATGACGCAAGACTGGAAGGCTCGCCATCCACTCACTCTTGGCCAGGGAAACTGGGGATCAATTCATGGACACTCAGCTGCTGCACAACGATACACAGAATGTAAACTGTCTAAGTTTGGTGAATCAGTTCTTGATGATGTAAACGCTGATGTAGTTGCTTACGAGCCTAACTACAATGACGAAATGCAAATGCCAACAGTTCTGCCATCAAAGCTTCCAAACCTACTGGTAAATGGAACATCGGGTATTGCTGTAGGTGTAGCTACGAAGATTCCACCGCATAACCTTCGTGAAGTTTCCAACTTGATTTCAACATTCATTGAAAAGAATGGCCAATTAACCACTGATGAAATTATTAATATTATGCCTGGTCCAGACTTTCCAACAGGAGGTATTATCCGTGGCCAGAAGGGTGTTCGTGACTATTACGAAACTGGACGAGGTTCCGTTGTCATTGATGGTATATATGAAATTGAGGTCGATGACAAAGGCCGCCAAAAAATTATCATTACAGGTCTACCTTACAGTGCTTCGCCTTCAGAACTTGCAGAAAAAATTGAAGAGCTGGTTAGAGAAAAGAAAATAGATGGCATTGATGATCTAAAGGATTTGTCACACGGCAAAGATGGTCAAACACACGTTAAGATTATTGTTTACATCTCTAAAACAGGCAATGCAAATTTGATTGTAAATCAACTTCTTAAATCTACAAATTTAAGAATGTCTTTCAATGTAAACAATACTGTAACTGTCAATAAGAGAATTATTGAAAATGCTCCTATTCTTAAGCTTGTAGACATCTTTGTGTCACACCGTAAACAAGTACTTACAAACCGCTACAACGCCGAATTAGCTGACAATGAATCAAGAATGCACATTCTTGAAGGTCTCATTGCTGTAAGCTCTAGAATCGATGAAGCTATTGCTTTAATCAGAGCATCTGATAGTCCTGCTGAAGCAACAGTCGCACTCATCGGTAACGGTCTGGTAAAAAGCGAAGAGCAAGCTAAAGCTGTATTGGCAATTACCTTATCGAGGCTTACAAAGCTTGAAGCTGATAGACTGCTTAATGAAAAAGATGAATTGTCAAAGAGAAACGAATGGCTAAGAGGAGTTCTTGAAAGTGAAAATAAGATCTTAAAGATTGTAGCAAAAGAGACTGGAGATCTTGCTAAGCAGCTTGGTAATGAAAGACTTACTACGATGGGTTCTTCACCAGATGAAATCACTACAGAAGATTTAATCCCAGAAGAGCAATGTATTATTTCCATGACAAAAGATGGATATATCAAGCGCTTGCCTCTCGCTGCTTATAGGGTTCAAGCTCGTGGTGGTCGTGGTGTCACTAACCTTTCCAAGGCCAATGAAGAAGCATCTGAATTATTTGTGGCTTCAACACACGAATTAATTCTTTTCTTTACAAACACAGGTTTGATGTTTAAGAAAAAAGGATATGAAATTCCAGAATTTAGCAGAACTCATAAAGGTATCCACCTTGCTAATCTCTTGGATCTCAATCAAAAAGAGAAGATTGCTGGATTCATTCCACTTAAGACATTAGACCAAGATGGATTCATTGTAATGATTACTAGAAATGGCAAAATTAAAAGAACTCAAATTCGTGAGTATGATACAAATCTTAAGACAAAGGGTCTTAAGGCTATACAATTAGCTGAATCTGATGAAGTTGCTTACATTGAACAAACCAATGGCTCTAAGGATGTATTTATGGTTACAAGCATGGGTAAGGCTGTAAGATACTCTGAAGATAATGTTACAATTACAGGACGTGCTACACAAGGTGTAAAGGCAATGAATTTGTCAGACCAAGATTCTATTGCACAGCTTTTAGTTCTTGGCTCCGACGAAAATCCTGATATTCTTGTAGCAACTTCGCAGGGGTTTGCAAAGCGAACTAATGCCAGTGAATACAAATCTACTTCTGGTAGAAATGTAAGAGGAGTAAACACAATTGATCAAGTTAAGTTTGATAGAAATGGCGCAATTGTTTCGGCCAGTACTGTCAGTGATGGTGATTCATTGATTATACTTACTAAGAAGGGACAGATTATTCAAATCCCTGTTGATGAGATTAGATCTACTGGCAGAAGTACAATGGGAGTGAAAATTGTAAAGCTGGACATGAATGATTCTCTTACTTCTATTGCAAAGGTAACTGATGGAGTTGCACAAGCTGAGCGAATCGCAGAAGAAATGCTATAAATATATAAAATATTTATTTGAACAACCCGCCATAGGCGGGTTGTTTTTTTATAGGGTTATTATTATATTCAAAAGAAAAATATCATTATTGGAGAACTAAATGGCCAGAAGAAAATCTAACAAAAGCATATTTACAACAATGTCTGAGCCCACAACAAAAGCACCAGGACTATACTCAAGGATGGAAGTGGCAACAGGCCTCCTGGTAAGGTCTATCAGGGTGGATGGAGATCCTTTGCTTGTTGAAAGTTTTGACGTCCAACCAAAACAAGATATTGAAGTTAAATGGTTCATTCAGGGTGGGCCTAGAGCTTCTATATCTGATATTGGCAAAAAGTGGATCGAAGGACAAATAGTTTTCCCGCTTAGAGTTGAAAGAGATGGAACAGTCTCCAATGCAATAAGAACTATACTTAGAAATGCAGAATTGCCAAATAGCAGCATAAGTTTAGACACTAACCATACTTTATCTTATCTAGGTATAACAGCCGAAAACGGGGGATCTGATAGTAATGAATTATTGTCGCTTAATGATGTAATTGTAAAGTCTTTAACAATTAATGCCAGCGCAGATTCTGAAGTCAAAATAACAGTTGGTTTTTTTGGAAGAATTGACAGTAGAGTTCCTGGAGATTATATAGCTCCACCAGACATTGAATTAGGTAGAATGATCACATGGGCCGATTGTGATGCAAGCAGATTAAGTTCAGCCATGCGTACTGTTTCTTTATTGGAATTTACTATAGAGAACACTGTAGAAGATGTTACTTTCTTAACTGCATATGGTGATACAAGAAGTGACCAGATAGCAACATTTGGTGTTAAGCAATGTAAATGGTCTGGAAGATATGAAGAAATCCAAAGACTTGGAGTAGAAACTGAAAACTATTTTCATGGAGGATGGAAAGTTGGAGAGAATATTATATTCGACTTTGGTATAGTAAAATTCTATACGAGAGTGCCATTATTCCAAATATCAGAGCAACCTTTATCTGCAAGAATGATAGTTAGAAAATCAAAATTTATAACCATTACATCACCAAATCAAGCAAACTTACAAGGAAAATTGATATATTTTCCAGAAGAAGAAATTTGAACCTTTGTTTTCGTGTTTTGAATTATTTTTGTAGTAAGTTAAAATGCAAAATTGACTGCAAAACTAATGTTTTATAAGGAGAAAATATCCAATGCCAGTAAATAACAAGTTATACGGCGTATACAAACTTCTCGAGCTTGGTGGCCAGAAGTATATTGTAGAGCGCGCAAATAGAAACCGCCAGATGGAAGCAACACCTAAGAACTATGTTCAGGGTACAGCTAAGTCCCGTATCATGGACATCGGCGGAATCTTTGAAGAGATCAGTGTTTCTCTTCCAATTCTCGTGGGTGGAGCTGCTGAAAACGGTCTTGATGGTAGAGGTCTTCTTAACACCTATATCCAAAGAGCGCTTGATGAAAATTCAACAGCTATTCCATTGATCACTTCTGCAAGAGTTAGTATCACACAGGAACAAGCCAATATTCAGGCTAACTTCCTTTCTGATGGTAGACCATCTTCCCAGGCATTTATTGTTACCAACTTCCCAGTTGATAGCGTTCCTGGTTCACCTCTTGATCCTCAGGTAGCTGGTCCTACCAGAGTTGCTCGTTTCTACGACTTTAGATGTAGAATTGGTGGTATCATCTACTACATCATGGAAGCAACCCTTGAAGTTACTGTTCAAACAGACAGAAAGTACTTTATTGCTGGTTCCGAAGTTGGTTGGGGCGATAGTGCACAGTATGTTCACCCTGATCTTGAAACCACACATAACCCACTCAAGTCAAATGAAGCAAACAACCCTTACAACTTTGGTACACAGTTCCCATTTATTGGTGTAACTGGTATTAGAGTTCAGGGAAGTGGCAAGGCTGCTGTAGAACTCAGTGACCTTTCAGTTCCTGTTGACTATGACTTTAACGACTACGCAACACCACAAGCCAAATGGGAAGCTATCAACGTTGACCTTACATCTGATGGTGGCAACAATGGTAACCACTACGAGCTTACATGGCAACAGCCAGGTGAAGTTAGAACAGCTGCAGACCAGTTGAATGACCCAACTGCAGTTGGATTCCAACTTCAGATCTGGAACCCAAGCTCCACCACAGCTGGTGCATGGGAAGACCTTCTTCAGGGTTCTGGATTGAACCTTGACTATTCAGTTGTAACCAAGTCTGACTTCCAAGTCACAACTGGTATTCTTACTGTGGACTTTTCGTTCATCAACTGGGTTAAGTAATCTTTATCCAGAAGATACAAAGCAGAAAAACCTCCCGAAAGGGAGGTTTTTTTATTCTTCTTCGTATGTATCGAATTGATCTTCAAAATCACCATAGTCATCTAGATCATCTAAAGCTTTTTTTGTAATCTTGAGACTAGATTCTGTCAATGCAGATAAAACTAATCCGTCTCCAGCAGAGCATAATTGATAAATAACTCTATCTTTATGATCAACCCATTTGATTCTAGAATAAACCATATCTCCAGATTTGCCTTCAATAACTACCTCTTGTAAGACAAATTTAACCATGCTCATGGTTTCCACATACATCTGGTAAACATTCTTTACATGGGCGTTTTCAAAACACCCAGACTTAATAAATGTATACATTGTTCCTTCAATGGCGTTCAAATCAATGCCAATATTTTTGCCATTTGCAGTTAATAAAACAATTACCTGGCTTTCAGCCTGGTCAACTGCTACCTTTTGAAACTCTAAATCATATAATTCAAAATCATATGTAGATTTTAAATGTCTTAAAAATTCGCTATCATCTGGAACTTTAGAAATCATTAAATTCTCCTAATGGTGGCAAGCTTTACAGCTATCACACAGCTTGTTATTAATCCAGTGGGTAACCGCGATGGTCAATCCACCAGCGACTAAAATTACCACTCCTTTAAGGCCCCAATCATTTTCGTGAGCATATCTGCCGAGGACCAAAAGAGATAATCCTAAACTTAATAAATATAAAATATTTTTATTTTTATGTTGCTTAATTCCCCAACATATACTACCAATTGCTAATACAGCTGATAGTACAAAGAATACTAACTCAAAACCTTCAGAAGCAATAAAACTCAGGCCGACATATGGCAATATTGTAATAACCAATGGCATTGCCATGCAATGAACAGCACATGTAAGACTTGCTGTCATTCCAAGTTTATCTAAATTAATTGTTCCAGTTTTCATCATTCAACATATCCATCATATTTATTTGTTTTGGTTTATTATATCCGCTTACTACATAGGAAGTCCTATGAACTCCAGGAATCAATCCGTGCTTGTTAACCATATCTACATGTAATTTATTTATATATCCCTTATGGTCTTCAAATTTGTATTCAGGATATTGTTTTGCAATTTCTTCAATTTTCGAATCTCTATAATTTTTTGCTAAAACTGAAGCTGCTGCGACACATGCACTTGTAGAATCAGCTTTTGGCATCATTACTTGTGGTTGTAATTTTTTACATGGAGATTGGTCTATAATAAATAATTTTATATCTTCAAGGGTCAGGCCAATACTTTCAGCAGCATTTTTTGCTGCCCTATACATAACCATTTCATTGGCCCAAGTCAATCCTTTTTTGTCGATATCTTCGGGCGAAATTTCTGCAATTCCCCAGCAAATAGCATTGTCTTTGATATCTTTTTCAATAGCAATTCTAGTTTTTTCATTTAATTTTTTACTATCATTTAATCCTTGAATAATAACATCAGATTTTAATATAACAGCTGCCGATACAATTGGTCCACTCCAAGGCCCTCGTCCAGTTTCGTCTACCCCACAAATCATATCAATTTTATATTGTTTGCGGATTTTTTGATCGTAATTAAATAATTCTTTAGACATAATTATATTATCGGGTTAAAAAGGCAGAGAGAATAAACTCTCTGCCCCTTGCATTAGTCACCGATGATGTAAATCAATTCTGAATTGCCACATCTAGGGCAAGCATCCTTGGAGTCATCAATGATGAGTGTTTGCATGAAGTTGCCTTCCCACTTGCAGTGGTCACACGCAGTGTCAACTCTAAGCACAAAGACAGACTTTTCTTTTGTTTTTTCTGGAATACCTACGAACTTTTTCAACAACGATAAAACACGAGTGATTAATTTCATATAAACCTCCAGATTATTGAATCTTGCTTGCAGCCTCCTCATTAATGATTTTGGATGCAAACTTTATTGACTCTTTTGCAGATTGGTTCAAACTATGTAGCATTTCTAGCTTGTTTTCTCCTTCTATAGCTTCAATTAGCGAAATTTTAAGATCATTCAGATCATCTAGCATTTCTTGATCGAAAAGATTTGAGGAATCTCTAAGCATTGTTTCTACTTGAACCAATCTATCATGCAATACATCTTTAATACCAGAAGCCTCTTTGAAAATACCATCCTCTGCCTGAGAATCTTCAGCCTCGTTGATCATTCTGAGTATTTCATCAGATGTAAGACTTGAAGAGCCAGTAATAGTAGCTTCGGTGGATGCTCCTGTCAAAAGATCCATTGCACTAACATTAATAATTCCGTTGGCATCAATGTCAAACCTTACTTCTATTTGAGGTAACCCCCTTGGAGAAGGCAATATATTATCAAGCTTGCAGATACCCAGGAACCTATTGTGTCTTACCTGTGGTCTCTCACCCTGATAAACTTTAATGTCAACAAAGCTTTGATTATCATCTGCCGTTGTGAAAACTTGAGAATAATCTGTTGGGATTGTAGTATTCCTTAAGATCATTGGGGTCATAACACCGCCAAGGGTTTCGATGCCAAGTGTCAAAGGTGTTACATCTAATAATAAAATATCTCTTTCTCTGGCCCCCGACAGAATAGCGGCCTGAACAGCAGCACCAACTGCAACAGCTTCATCAGGATTGATTGATTTATTGGGTTTTTTCAAAAGCCATTCTTCTACAAAGGCAGAAATCACAGGAACTCTTGTTGAACCTCCAACAAACACCACTTCATCTATGTCATCTGGGCCCAATTTAGCGTCTTTTAAGGCTCGTTCTACACAAACCTTAGTTCTCATCAACAAAGGCTCTATTGCGGCCTCAAATTCGATTTTATTTACAGACACATCAATGTGAATTGGAGCATTGTTGACAAACATAAAATAAGGCACATTAATCTCAGCTGAATTGGAAGATGAAAGATTCTTTTTAGCCTGTTCGCATTGCTGCCAGAGTCTTGCCCTTGATGTAGAATCGAATTCTTTGATATGAGGCAGCTTCTTCAAGACCAAATTAAATAAAACTTCATCAAAGTCATCGCCTCCAAGATTTGTATCTCCAGAAGTCGATTTTACTTCAAATACACCAATTTCACTTATCGCTAAGATGGTTACATCAAAAGTGCCACCACCAAGATCGTATACTAAAATGGTTTGATTTCTTCTATCATCTAATCCATAGGCCAAAGCAGCAGCTGTTGGTTCGTTGATGATACGAATAACTTCTAGTCCAGCTAATTCACCAGCTGTTTTTGTAGATTGCCTTTGATTATGATCGAAATATGCTGGAACGGTGATAACAGCTTGATTTACTTTTTTACCTAAAGCAACTTCACAATCTTTTTTTATTTTTTTAAGAATTTCACTTGATATTTCTTCGGGCGACCAGAGTGAATTACCAAGATCAAATCTTTTGTTTGTCCCCATGCTTCGCTTAACAGATCTAATTGTATTGTCAGCATTGGTTGCTTCCTGATCTGCAGCATATTTGCCAATCAAGATTGATTTATCTGATTTGATTGCAAAAACAGAAGGGGTAGTTCTAAAACCCTCGGCATTTGGAATGATTTCAACATTACCAGAAGAATTTACATAAGCAGCACAGGAGTTTGTAGTTCCTAGATCAATTCCGATAGCAATTGATTCATTTTCCATAAATATTCACCCTTGTATTTTTATTTTAATTATACAAAAAGAAAAAACCAGAGATTTCTCTCTGGTTTAAAACTTATAATCATTTGAATAGAACCCTGGGCCTTTGAAAGCTATACCTACAGGATAAAGCTTTTTCTTTAACTCGGGAGCTGAACATTTAGGGCAATCCTTAAGTGATTCGGCTGTAATTTTTTGTTCTATATCAAATTGGTGACTACATTTTTTACAAATATAAGTGTATGTCGGCATTCTGCCCTTAATCTTCCTTTGGAATATCAGATCCTGGTCTTCTGCCCTCATAAAGGGTTGAAAGCGGATTGAATTCTTCATCATTTAATTTTTTATTTAAAACTTCTATTTCTCTTTGAGTAATCGGGGTGCGCTTTGCTGTCTTTTTTGGATCTTTTGGAAGTTTATCCTTGTACTCATGAACAATTGACACAGATTGAACTATTGCAAAAGTATCCTTGCATTTAGGACATTTCATAATAGCATATACTTCGACTTCATTTTTGGGATAATACCCTAAATGAGACTCGCGATAGAATGTAGCTTTACAAGTGCGGTTGACACACTGCAAAGGTGTACCTACGATTGTTTGTTTAAACATACGCTCCTCCTAACAAAGGGAAAGAAACAATAATATAATATTATTTCAATAAGGTATTCGCAACCTGTTTTTTAATCACTCTTAAATCAAAACCTGATTCAGATTCATAAACCCTTTTTCTTGCCAAAGAATGTTTTCTCATGTGTTTATCAGAATCCATAAAATCAATGACTACAGCTTCGGTTTTACCGCTTTCTTTATGTGATCTAATAACTCTACCAACGGTTTGCAAAACTGTAGCAGAAGCCTGTGTGCTTCCAGCCATGACTAAAACACTTATGGCTGGCGCATCAATGCCTGTATTTAGCCACTGCGTTCCTATTAATATAATTTCATTTCTTTCGCAAGCATCAAGCATTCTTTTGCGATAATCTTGCTCTTCATCATCTGGATCATCCTCACCCTTGTCACTTCCAGGAACAAAGACAGACCCTTTAATCATATCTTCCAAGATATTACCGTGCTCAATTCTATCAACTATGATCATAACAGGCTTGCCTTCTTCTTGGAAGGCTTCAGCAAATTGTTTTATTCGATAATTTCTTTCCCAGCACTTAGTAATATGTTTTGTGTAAGAATCGGCATAGTTTACAACCTCTTGTTCAGAATAACTAATCGGAATCATAAATATTCTTGGCGGAACTAAGAAACCTCTGTCAATCAAAAATGTAGGACTTACCTCAACGAGCTTTTTCCCCATGCATCCTTCAAGTCTAATCTCTTGATTGTCTTCACGCCAGGGAGTTGCACTTAAGCCAAATCTATAATAAGCCCTATCGGCGTGATTTGCTAAAGCTTCAATTACAATAGCCGCCAAGTGAGCTTCATCAACAATGACAGCTTGTGCATTAGAGAACAATTCTCTAATTTTTCTTTTATTCTCTATTGATTGTAATCTTGTATCTAATGAAGCTTTTGCTTTTTTATAAGCAGTAATTTCATTTTTTATTAAATTGCTAAAAGTTTTATCGAAATCTTTTTGAAGTAATGATAAAGCTTTCTCTAAAACTTTCTTTTCTTTATCATTCGCTAAAGAAATTTGCTTTTCAGTTTCCTCCATGTGCAATGAAGCCTCTGAAAGATGTTGTGATGCATGGGCTTTTGCCTTATTGTAAGCTTTTTCAGCAAAAGAAAACTCAGCTTTTAACTGCTCTAGTGTCTTTTTTGTGCCTTCGCCTACAAGCTCATCTACTTCAATCTTATTTTTAGATTCACTAAACTTCTCATTGAAGGCTGCCAGAGCCGTTTGGTAGGTAATTACATTTACGCCATTAGGATTGATATCAAATACGCCATCTCCAAGCATCCCTACATGGGCAGATTTTTCTTCTACCTTAAGATATTTCACAAACTCTTTTTGAGTCTGTTTTAATAGCGACCTGGATGGAACAATAAAAAGAACTGGCGATACAGACATTCTTGAAATAAGCTCACAAGCTGTCATGGTTTTACCAGCGCCTGTAGCCAAAGCTAAAATACCCCTTGTAACAGACATTGCTCGCTCTACTGCATTGATTTGGTAGTCGTAAAGGCTTCGCCCATAGTCAGAAAATGTGGTATCAATTTTTATATTAGCATCTGGCTTTATTCTATTATCAACAAGGCGATATTCGCATCCTTGAGATTTTAAAGACTTTAATACATTGGAAAGCAAACCAGTTGGAAAAGATTGTGTTTTCTTATCGTATAGAGAAATAATACCATCCCAGACATTATTTTTATACGCAGGAGACCATTCAGCATTGGGCACCATGTAACCACACTTTTCTCTAAGCATGTTGTGAAAAGCATACTGATGCTCTTTCTCTGGGTGCAATTCACCTACGATTTTACATCTGGTATTAGTAATAACAATAGACACCATAACATAATTATTATGGTGTCTATTTGAAAATAAAAATATTTATCTTAAAAATATTTACTTAAGCTTTGCAACTTTTTCTGCATATTCTGCGCGATAAAGACTTTCTAGATGAGGCTCATTATGAATTTTGACACTAAGCTCATGAGCAAATTCTGTAATTCTTTCAGATTTAGATTTTCTGCCACGTCTTGACATAATTTCAACATCATCATCAGATGCATCAACAACTTCTTCTACAACAGGAGCCTTAACTTCTGGAGCTTCTTCGGTAACCTTTGGTTCTTCTTTTACCTTTGCAACCACAGGAGCTACTGGCTTAACCACTTCTTCTACTTGCACTGGGGTGTCAATTACTTCAGGTGTCTTCTCTGCAACTTTAGTCTTAGCGGCGGTTGCTTTTGGTTTTACTTCTTCAGCCATTTTTCTAACCTTTATATTTTAATTTTTAGATAGCAATTTAAATGCTATATTTCTTTTTTTCTTATCAGAAAATGAACTTACAGTCATCTGTGCGGCTTCTTCAACCGCCTTGTTTTCATCATCTGTTAATGATTTATTATCGCTTTCAAATGCCCTTGCCTTGACTATTCGAATGAATTCTTCCAACATCTCTTGGTCAGTGTATTCACCATCTTTGATGTCTTCCAATCCTCTTCGTATAGCATCTATGATGACAGTAGATTTTTCTCCAAATTTATTTTGAAGAAAACCATCAACTTTACTTAGGCACGATTCTACAAAAGCAATTTCTTTCTGTCTGCCTGTTAAATATTTAAGGGATAATGTAATGCCCAAAGCCAGCAAAATCCACAATCCATAAACAGACAAAAATAAATCAAAAGCATGCTTGATATTTGCTAACATATTAGCACTTAATAGCTATGACGTCACTATCATCGTCATCATCAGGAAAAGCATCTTCGACAACAGGAACTTCGATAGATTTTGAAATATCGCGATGGCAATATGGGCAAGTGCCATTGGCACCAAGATTGACTCTAAATACAATATGTGTACAAGCCTTGCAGACAATAACGCCTTCAGTGTCGCTTTGGTCTGCTACATTTTCGATGTGGCCTGTGGCTCTTCTATACATTGTCATAATTATTTTCCTTTTCCCTTGTAATATTTTTTTTAACTTATCAAGGAGAGATAGCTTTTCAAAGCTTGCGCTTGTTCTGTTGTTAATTTATTTGGCATTTTAAAATTAACTTGAACTATATAGTCAGTTCTGTTGCTTTGATCAACAAAAAAGCCTTGGTGTCTAAATTGTATTTTTTGACCAGCCTTGCAAGCTTGAGGTATCTTAATTGTTACTTCTGCATTGTCTAGGCTTGTAACCTTCTTGTCAGCTCCCATCATAGCTTCAACAGGATCTATATCTAATTGTACATTACAATTGCCAGTTTCATCAATTTTGAAATAAGGATCATCCTGCAATTTGCACTGAATAACTAATGGGCCTGGTTGTTGATCTGAATCTTCTTGGGATCCAGCACCCTGTAAAACGAATTGTCTATTTATGCTTCCAAGCGGGAAGGTAAGTTCTTTTTGGACTTGTACTTTTTTGATTCCAAACCCATGGCAAGATCCACAAATTACAGCATGTAAAAAACCTCTACCTCTACATCTGCCACAAGGGCCTAGATCTTGCTGCATATGGAAGAATCCATTATTGAATATTTGAATATTTCTTCCTGCTCCATTACAATCAGGACATACGGAAGGGACTCCTGTGTCTGATTTTCCACCCTCCCCATTACAATCTGAGCAAAATGAATCTATAGAATAGTGAATTATTTTAGTTGTTGGCTTCATTGTTTCCAAAGGATGTAATTCAACATGGACCACAACTGAAGAATTGGGTTGCTTATGCACACTCCTGTGTTGGGCAAACTGCGCAAAAGCAGAGCCTTGATTGTCATAAGCTAATTTTTTAGCTGGATCAGAAAGAGTTTCATAGGCTTCGCCAATTTGCTTAAATTTATCTTCGGAGCCTTCTGCCTTATTTACATCAGGATGCCATTCTCTGGCAAGCTTGCGGTAGGCACTTTTTATTTCATCTTGTGATGAATTTTTATTTACACCTAAAATAGAATAATAATCTGACATAATTCGTGTTTCCAATAAAAATGATTAATCGAATTATATTATACTATTTTTTAATGGTTTGTAGCAAAGCTTGAATTTTATTAGAAGGACAAATTGCTCTTTCACCGATGCCAATATCAGCATGTTGGCCTGTAACACCCATGATGGAACCATAAACAAGGCCATCTGTCCCAATGGTCATACCACCACTTGATCCCTGAAGGATATCAGCATCAATAAAAATTAAATCATTCCATGCTGGCTTGTCAGCTTCTCCTAGAGACTGATGTATATTAGCGATTCTTCCAACAGTCGCTGTGTCATGCCATCCCTCAGGAGAACTAATGACAGCAATAATATCGCCCACTTGAGCTGAGTCACTATTGCCTAATTTACAAGGTGGTACAGTTTTAGCAACTTGAGGATTAAAAATAATACCTGAATCAATATTGGGATCAGTAACAGAAATCTGCATAGGATACATCACTTTTCCATCAAAAGTTGCTGTAATTTCAGCACCAGATCCTATTAATGTAGGTGGCACTACATGGGCTGCTGTTGCGACAAAACCTTCTCCTATATGAAAGCCGCTACCAGTCCACATCTTTTTTCCTTGCTTAACAGTTATAGTACAATTGCTAGCCAAAGATGATTGTATGGACTGAGC
>Ga0209599_10000397_pt1 | contig 28874 bp, 24 predicted proteins | sample Shrwel_input2_FT_FD_187534 | JGI IMG/M metagenome (GOLD analysis project Ga0209599, IMG submission 187534) | Subsurface microbial communities from deep shales in Ohio, USA - Utica-3 well 1 S input2 FT (SPAdes) (version 2) ...
TTGCGGCACGCGCACTGACTAAAATATCACTATCTTCTTCGGCTAATAAACGGGACTCACGCTCACATTGAGCAATCGCTAATGCTAATGCTTCGGGATTGGCCATCGCCGAACGACGATTAGTCACTTCAAGAGGCATTCGTAATTGGGTAACAGGCATTTGATAACGCAATGTGGGTAAATGCTCGCTAAACTGTGATAAATAATCAGGCTGAGCATAATCAAACCACAACTCACCCAATAACTGAGATTCCGACAAAATAAAACGCAAGCTATGATAGAAACCACTCAACATGGCATCAAACAGCACTCGTCGTATTGCCTCACTAATAGGCATATCCGAGTGAAACTCAAAGACTAGATTTTCTGACTGTTGATAACTGTTCAAGCGAATACCACGGCCGCGAATATGCCAAAAACGTAGTAATAACGAAATTGCTTCATCAACTCGACTGCAACATAACAAGGCATAGCCTAAACTGCCATGCGCCGTTAACGGTTGCCGTGCTCCCACTTCAAATCCTAAACCGTGATCCCCTGTTAATGCCAATACAGCAGCGATCAAGTTCACATATTGCTGTGGAGAAATACGTCCCGTTAAATCCGAAAGTAAACTGGCATTTAATCCTGCGTGTTGTAATACCTGCGTTGCAGGCACACCGCGCTCTACCGCTAAGTCTAAATAAATAGTGGCATAACTAACAGGCATATAGGGTTGTCGTAACCAATGGTTCTTTTCGTTGCTTATTGTCATTTAATGGCCACAAATGATAAGTGACTTGGCCGTCTAGCGTCTCACGTTTAATCGCTAAAGACAATTATGCTGAGTTATCAAAAAAGCTAGCTGAAACCACTCATCAACTAGCTAAAAACTTTTCAAGGGGTAAAGATTATGACTGCTGCTCTCAATCACGCTGTCAAGCAAACACTTTCTGCACATCATCACGATCTCAAAGTTCGGCACATGGATTTTGAATTTAGCGACGATATTCCTGAGTTTTGGTACGATAACGACCCATTTAAAACCTTATTACTTGCCGCTTTATCGGGTGGATTTCCTGAAGGTGAACGGTTTTTTATTGACTCCGTGCGTCACTTTCAAGAGCACGTAAAAGACCCCGAATTACGCCAAGCGATTCGTTCTTTTATTGGGCAAGAAGCACATCACTCCAAAGAACATAAAATTCTTAACGACTTTCTAGAGAGTCGCGGCTATCCCATTTCGCGTATTGATAAAGGCGTAGGCATGGCGATGTCGTGGTATCGCAAACATTTAAGCCCTGCCCGTCAGTTGGCGCATACCGCTGCGGTTGAACACTTTACCGCGTTAATGGCGGAAAAATACTTACTCAATAGTGATGAGCTGGCAAAAATGGACTCGCGCATGGCAGGTATTTGGGCATGGCACGCCATTGAAGAAACCGAACACAAAGCCGTTGCCTTTGATGTCTATAAAACAGCCGTCGGCAGCGAATGGGTACGCAGGTCTCAAATGGCGATTTGTACAGTGATGTTTTTGAGTTTTTCGACTTATGATTTTATTAGCTTGATGCGTCATTCTGGCCGTCAAAACGATGTCAAAATGTGGGCAAAAGGCATTAATTATTATTGGGGTACGACGGGGATTTTCCGAAAAATGATTCCTGAGTATTTACGTTACTATCGCCGTGACTTTCATCCGTGGCAGCATGATAGCCGTGCATTGGTGGAAAGCATTAAACAAGAGTATTTGGGTGATAAAGCCTGATTCTCCCGTAGGGGCAAATAATCATTTGCCCTTATGCGCTCAAACAACAAGGGCAAATGTTTATTTGCCCCTACGTTGTTTCATATACGGATTACGGCTTGCGAGTTGCCGTTAAATTAAAACTCACCTTAACCGCAGCAGGAATTTGATCGGTGGCCAAAAACTCGCCTTGACCCACGCCAAACACCGTTCTATCTAAGGTGGTTGAACCTTTTGCTGTTGCTTTATCACCGACAATTTTAAGCTTAAAACTTAACACAAGAGGCGCAGTTTTATCACGCAACGACAATGTGCCATCCGCTTTATAACTGCCCTCGGCAACTTTTTTAAAACGACTGGCCGTAAAAACCGCAGTGGGATGATTCGCGACATCAAACCAATCCGCACTGGGCAAAGCAGAATCGCGCTGTTCATCACCCGTAGCAACTGACGCTAAATCAACTTTTACCGTTAACGACGAATTTTTTAAATCATCAGGACTAAAAACAATATCAGCACTCCACTGCTTAAAGCTGCCCAATATTGGCTCGCCCGTCCATTCCGTCGAGAAACCTAATTGCGCGTTTTTATTGACGAGCCATTGGGATAACGGTATCGCTTTGACTTCTGCTACCGTAGCTATAACAGGAGAAGCGTCAACAGTCATAGGTTGAGTTTCTGTTGCAACAGATGGTGTAGCCTTTGCGCTCGCCACATTATCAACGGCTGCGGGTTGTTCTGTTACTTCGGTGGCAATGACTGTTTCTTCAGGCTCAACGTCAACAGGAGTTGCTTTAGCTGGCAAAGTGGGCATATAAACATACGCTGACCACATCACCAACAAACCCAAAATACCCACTAACCAAAGTCTAGGCTCAGTAATACCTGCTCGCGCGCCGACAGCCATACGCGCAAACACATTATCTTTAACAATCACTTGATGCTTTAATACTGCGCCAACGTGTAACACCAATAACAGGCACGTTAATAACGCTAATAAACCATGACCTGCACCTGCGGCATCATTCAACATAGCTTTTGTCGTGACGGCTAATTCAGATAAAAACGGCAAATGTGGCATAGGCATCACGCCGAATAATACGGTAGGAATGCTGATTTTACTGGTAGAAACTAACAACCAACCCGTCATCGGCAAGCCAATCATAATGACATAAAAGCCGATATGAACAAGATGGGAAGCCGTTTTTTCCCATGCTTTCATGTGGCTAGGCAACGGAGGTGGTGCGTGCATAAATCGCCACGCCAAACGTGCGACACTCAAAAATAAAATAGTAAAACCAATCGACTTATGCAGTTGAAATAACGCATAAGCCGTTGCACCTTTAGGCATATCCCCTAACCGCCACCCCAGTACCATTTGAAAAATAATGGCTGCGGCAATCAACCAATGTAAAATAATAGCGACGTTGGTGTACCGATTGCGCGTGGCGTTCATGGTTTATTCCCTGCTTACTTCTTGGTGAATTCAACTTCAATCTCTAAAGCGACATCATCACCAATCGACGGTACATATCGATCTGCACCAAACTCCGAACGCTTAATGGTCGTTTTTGCCGCAAAACCTGTACGCGTTTCACCTTTCATACCTTTACCTGAACCATAAAACGTCACATCTAAAGTGACAGGTTTAGTGACACCCGCGAGCGTTAAATTACCCGTCATAGTGCCTTTGTTTTCTGCCGTTATTTTGATGGCGGTAGAAACAAAAGTGGCTGTCGGAAACTTATCGGCTTTGATAAATTCCACAGGGAATTTTTTGTCGGCATATTCCAACCCTGTATTCATAGAAGTGGTGTCGATAGTCACTTGTACTTTAGAGGCTTCAGGGTTTTTGGGGTCATAACCAAAACTGGCATCAAAGCGATCAAAACGGAAAACATATAAAGAAAAACCTTGGTGCAAAACTTTAGCGGTGACGCTGGCGTGAGTTTTCTCCAGCACATACTCACCTGCGGGCAAATTGGCAGGATTGGTATCAGGTGCAGCAAACACTGCAGGCGTAAACGCTAATAACGACAATAACAAGGCAGAAGCAATAGGACGAATCATGATAAGTTCTCAGTAAATTGTGAATGATTGGAAACAAAAAAAGCCTCAATTTCATGTTGGCAAACATACTGCAATCTTGTCGTTTAGGTAAGAGCAAACAATGCAACGGATTGTTGCCTATTCGTCAACATGACTATTTATTGGATTTACGCTGTTATCGCTTATTTGTTCACATTTCAGCCGCTTTAGGCGGCTTTATGTTCGCAAAACGCGCTAATCGCGGTGCGATGCGTAACTCCTGTTATAATCCGCCATCCACTTTTGACTAGACAGCATGAATAACCATAGCTTAATGCAACGTGACTTAGCCGTTCTTTGGCATCCGTGTACGCAAATGCACGACCACGAACAGATTCCGATTGTGCCCATCGCCAAAGCGTCGGGCGTATGGCTGACGGATTTTGACGGCAAACGTTATGTTGATGCCATTAGCTCATGGTGGGTAAATATTTGGGGACACGCTAATCCACACATCAACAATGCCATTAAAGAACAGCTCGACACCTTAGAGCATTTGATACTGGCGGGTTTTAGTCATGAACCCATTGTCACGTTGTCCGAAAAACTTCTGGCACTTGCCCCTAAAGGTTTAGCCCGTTGCTTTTATGCCGATAACGGCTCGGCGGCTATCGAAGTGGCATTAAAAATGAGTATGCACTTTTGGCATAACCAAGGCGAAACGCAGAAAACTCGGTTTGTGTCGCTAAGTGGTAGCTATCATGGTGAAACTTTAGGCGCGTTGAGCGTTACGGATATTCCGTTATTTTCGCAAACCTATGCTTCGTTATTGACCCAACAATTCCGTGTACCCTCGCCTGATTGGACACAAGCACCTGATGGCGTATCGCCTGAAGCTTTTGCCCGCCAACAGTTTTTAGCTATGGAAAGTTTACTTGCCGAAAAGCATCATGAAATTTGCGCGGTGATTGTAGAACCGTTAATTCAAGGCGCTGCAGGGATGAAAATGTATCACCCTGTTTATTTACAGTTATTACGCGCCGCCTGTGATAAATACGGCGTGCATTTGATTGCCGATGAAATAGCCGTTGGTTTTGCACGAACAGGTACTTTTTTTGCTTGCGAACAGGCCAATATTTGCCCCGATTTTTTATGTTTATCCAAAGCCTTAACCGCAGGTTATTTACCGATGTCAGTCGTGTTAACCACCGATACCATTTATCAAGGCTTTTATCACCCTTACGCAACCTTTAAAGGTTTTTTACATTCACACAGTTTTACGGGCAATCCTTTAGCGGCAAGGGCTGCGTTGGCTTCTTTAGAGTTATTCGCGCTAGACCCACAACTGCAACGTCAACAACAAATTAACGCCGTTTTAACTCAAGCTTTACAGCCATTACAGCAACATGCACATATCGCCAATATTCGACAAACAGGCACGATTGCGGCTTTTGATTTGGTACAAGATAAAGCCTCAAAAACACCATTTGATTGGCGTGAACGTCGTGGTTTACAGGTATTTCAATCAGCTTTAGCAAAAGGCGTGTTATTACGTCCGATTGGCAATACCGTGTATTTTATGCCGCCTTATGTGATTAGCGATGATGAGTTGCGTTGGGTGGTTGAGGTAGCGACTGAGGCAGTTGATGAAGCGACTTATGCGCCTGCCAAAGGGCATGAGGTTGGAGTGAGTTTGCCTTGAGGCGTCCCCCCAAAAAACAGCCCTCACAAACAGATTAATACCAGCCAGTTAAAAACTGATTGGCATTTGTATAGCTGTTTTCATTGCGTGTACTACACATCTGGGGCGAATTTATTCGTCCACAAATACGGCGGTTGAAACCGCCCCTACAAAAAATGTAGCTCACTAACTCATAGAGCAATGTAAGAGTATATTTTTACAGTTTTAATTTAACCATTCTTGAGTATGACCTAATGCTTTTATCGGGCTACATACTGCCGCCAAAGACTTTTCATACTGTATTGGCGACTTTATAAGCAGTCAGTTGATTTTATTCGCCATATTACTTGCATATAAACGAAATTCTTGTATTATATGCGGCCTCAGCAGCGAACGCTGTTGAGAATAAAGTAAACGTGGGTTGGTAGCTCAGCCGGTAGAGCAGTTGGCTTTTAACCAATTGGTCGTGGGTTCGAATCCCGCCCAACCCACCACTTTACTTAATTACAGACAGATAGTTCAGATAAAGCAAGCCTTGCGTCATTTAAGACTCAAGGCTTTTTTATTGCCTTACGTATTTAAAAGTCACCTTCAACACCCGAAAAATATAATAAAGAGTCATAAGCGACAATGATATATCAATTAAACAATCCGTACCTTAGCATAGAAATTGACAGCCTAGGCGCTGAGCTAAAAAGCGTTAAAAATAAACATCATAATTTAGAGTATATGTGGCGAGCTGACCCTCTTTTTTGGGGTAGAACATCGCCTATTTAATTTCCAATCGTGGGTCGTTTAACCCATAATTCAACTCGTATTCATCATCAAACATTTGAAATTCCACAGCATGGCTTTGTGCGTGATATGGCGTTTTCGTATCTTTAGCAAAGTGATTCACATCTATTATTTTTAGTGACTGCCAATACCGAAACTCGCTTACGTTATCCATTTGATTTTGAATTGGCAATTCGCTATACCTTACAAAATCATGAATTACTGGTGCAGTGGCAGGTCAACAATAAAAGTACTAAAACAATGCCTTTTTCGATAGGCGCACATCCCGCATTTTCAACGCAACTACATGGTCAAGATCAGTTTGAAGATTACGATATTACTTTCGACCAACCTAAACAGTATTATTTATGGCAACTCAATGATGCCATGCAGTTGGTCAACAAACCCATTCCCTTTCAGTCGTTGCTTCAACAATTTGCGTTAGATTATCGTTACTTTGAAATTGATGCGTTAGTCTTTCCACATCAGCAAATAAATACCATTACCTTGCAAAATCGTCATCATGGTCATGGTGTAAAAGTTGACTTTACGGGCTTTCCTGAAGTCGCATTATGGACAGCCGATGGTAAAAATACACGCTCACCTTTTTTATGTATTGAGCCGTGGTTTGGTTATGCTGATTTAGAAGATGGTAACCCCGAACTCGCCAACAAAGCAGACATACAACACTTAGCCGCAGGTGAACACTTTAACGCAGCCTACCGTGTCGCTTTTTTTAGATATTAGCAACATATTGTTGCGCAATCGCTCGAAACGACTCACTGATTCGGACATCGTTACTCACCTTCTGCCAGTATGTTTTTGCCCATCGCCAAGCCATTGGCCAAATCACTTGGGTTAACGGTGTGGGTTGGGCTATTTTGATGGCTCGCTCAACCACTTCACCATGCGTTGTCGGCGCAAAACGCATCGGCAACATGTCATAGACAGGTGCTAAACTGAGCGAAAAGTCGTTAGCTAAGAAAAAACTGACATTGCCATTATGCATATCCTCATTAGCAATTAAACGACCAAAGGCAAAGACTTGGATAATGGTTTGATAATCGTGTTGTGAAATTTTTTTGAGTGCCAACAACGAAGAGGCTTGTTCATCCCAATCTTTTTTATGCCCGATAAACTCATTGCTAACCGCCTCTAACGACACCATGCCTCGTCGCCCCAAACATGATGCACGATCAAAACGCACGACTTCTAAAAAGGTGCGCCCTCCCGTTTGCACAATGTCACTTTCAGCAGTCGCAACCCCGTAGCTCTTTAAGGTTTGCAGTGCAATATGCTCGGAGATGAGTAAATCAGACCAGCGTTGGCCATTGGCGGTGTTAATCGGAGGGCTGAACTTAATCAGTAATTCAACAACCTGATTTTTTTCTTTGATTAACAAACCAAATTTTGGCTGCATGCCTGCTGCCGTTGACGTAGGTGCTTCTTGTTTAATCGTACTATTCACATGAAAGAGATAGGTTGTGCGTAAGCTTGCTCGATCACCAGAAATGAGGCTCAAGACCCATTGACGCTCATGATCAAAATCAATATGACTCGCCTCGCCGATCAACCAATGACTTGCCAATACCGAACTGTCTCTTAATAACGCGGCCATGACATCATCATCACTCCAATCCTCTAAACGGACAGGGAGTGATAAATCTTGATGCTCTTGATTAAATGCACGTCCCATAAATCCTTGGGGACGTACATCCCACAAAAACCACGGCAAACTGTCATAAATCGTATCACTCACCGTTAACGCATCGCGCCAAACAAAATGATGGGGGTAAATGGCAACCAACTGCCCTGCCAAATGAACGTCAGCTTGCTCATTCACGCGATAAACAGGCCACTCTTGACCTAAATTACGGATGGGACGTTTGTGTGCATAGCGCATCGCTCGCGCTTTGCCTATTTTAAGAATTTTTTGATGTGAGGCATTTAATAGGCGATATAAGCTCTGTGGTGAAATCTGTAAAGCCTGCATGAGTTGTTTGGCTGTTTTGGGTTCTTTGAGAAGATGTTTTTCTAGGCTGATATTGCTCATGAGATGACGTGGCTCAATAAGTACACCTTCGATGTCAGTAAATCTCATTCATTGAAGAAAGAACACAAACACGGTTAGGGGCGAAATACTTTTCGCCCCCACGACAATTTTAGACCAACGCTTGTTGAGCATACGACTGATACGCCGCCGCTACCGCCTGACCTTGCTGACACTGATAACCTTGACTGACCAATACAGTTTCTAAAGCCCCTAAACAAGCAATGACATTTTCAACACGGCTTGAATAACCCATTAAACCAATACGCCAAATTTTGCCTGCTAATGCCCCTAAACCTGCGCCAATTTCAATGCCATGCTCTTGTAACATAGCTGCACGTACCGCTTTATCATCTACACCTGTCGGAATATAAATCGCATTTAACTGTGGTAAACGCGCTTCTTCATTCACCACATAATGAATATCTAAAACGGCTAAACCTGCTTTTAAGGCTTCATGATTACTACGATGACGCGCCCATGATTGTTCTAACCCTTCTTGTTGCAAAACGAGCAACGACTCATGCAGAGCGTATAAACTGTTAGTAGGCGCAGTATGATGATACGTACGTGTTGTTTCGCCCCAATAACCTAACAATAAATTTAAGTCCAAAAACCAACTTTGGCATTTTTGTGACCGCGACTTAACAGCGGCAATGGCTCGTTCATTAAAGGTAATCGGCGATAAACCCGGTGTACAAGACAAGCATTTTTGACTGCCTGAATACACGGCATCTGCGCCCCACTCATCCACTAAAACAGGAACACCCGCTAAGGAAGTCACGGCATCGACAATGGTTAATGCACCATATTTTTGCGCGATTTTGCAAAGGGTATGCGCGTCTGATAATGCGCCAGTTGAGGTTTCTGCATGGACAAACGCCAATACTTTAGCATCAGGATGTTGCTTAAACGCATCTTCTACTTTTTGGGGATCAACGGCGTGCCCCCAAACATCATCAATGACAATCGCTTTACCACCGCAACGCTCGACGTTTTCGACCATGCGACCACCAAAGACCCCATTACGGCAAACAATCACTTTATCGCCATGATTGACCATATTTACAAAGCACATTTCCATACCCGCCGAACCCGGCCCTGATACAGGAAAGGTCAACGCATTTTTAGTTTGAAAGCTATAGCGCAATAAGGCTTTGAGTTCTTCCATCATGCCAACAAAACTAGGGTCAAGATAACCGATGGTGGGTTTGGCGAGTGCTTGTAACACCCGTGTCGAAATATCCGACGGGCCTGGCCCTAATAAACGGCGCGGTGGGGGTGTGTAAGCATTTGGTGTAATTTCGGGCGTAAGCAACATAATTATTTTCCATTCAATCGTGGTTTTGTTGTGAGATTTTGAACTTTAATTAAGTCAAATCAATAAATTTTGGTGTTCTGAAGACTAGCGAGAGTTTTGATAAGATGCAATGGGGAGAACGCTTGGGAAACTTATCTGTCACGTATTTAACGTAGGGGCGATTCATGAATCGCCACTACAGTTCAAACAACAGGGCTTACTACTCAGGAAATAACGCTTTCTCAAACTCAGGCAAGGATTTTTGCATTTCACCGCCCATAAATATTTGCGGCTGTGAAGGCGTAAAACCCTCCTCTTTTTCTCGTGTGGCAATCGTTTGTTTTGCTGCGTGAAAAGCACTCACCAAGGAATGTTCTTGACGCAAAGCTTCATCAAAAAACGCTCGACCAAAATAGGTAAAATCGGCATCATCAGTACAACCAAAGGAGGTTTTTGTCGCTTCAGCTGCGGTAATGACCAAACTGCTTGTCGTTTGCAGGGAAGGAATATAAGCACCTGAAAAACACGAAGAAATCACCACCACGCGCCAACGTATTTCTGCCTTATCTAACTCTGCTCTTAACCATGCAGGCGTTAAACTTTGAATATTTAACGGTTGATGACTGAGTTCAAACGTACCATCCGCACCACCATGCGACGTTAAAAATAAAAACAAGACATCTTCGTCTTTATTCATCCGTTGGCCAATTGTTTCTAAGGCTTTACTGATACTGGTGCGTGTAGCAATGGGTTGGCTCAGTGTCGTGTCATCATCATTAATTAATACTAAAGAGTGGCCATTGGTAGTGAATCGGGTATCAAATAAACTTTGTACCGACTCCACTTCCCGTCTAAACACACTTTGATACGCTGCACCACCGACACCTAAAAAGTACCAATCAGTTTGACCTTCTGTACCCTCTTCAATTTGGGCTAATGCGCGATTAAGCAATAACGGCTGAACATAAAAAGCAGCTTCTTCGGTGATATGAGGTTCTTTTTCGGGGATAACAACTTCGGCTGCATACCATAAACGTTGATCGGAAAATAAGGTTGACCAACCAAAGAGTACCGCCACCGCGATGATAATACTCAAGATTCGCAACCACCAAACCCATGCCAACTGGCGACCAAAGAGAAACATCAGCGCAGCAGTCGGCCACACAAATAAAGTCGGATAAACGTAGGGAATCCATTGGCTTAACGCCGAAGGAAACCACTCCGACAATCCCGCCCATTGGATACCCGATTGCAGCAAGCCAACCATAATATCGGCGGCCAACCACAAAATCGCAGGTGTTAAAATTAGTCGCCACACCCCGTAACGTTGCGCCAAAAACACGCCAACGATTAACCATAAAAATGGCGGAATCAAATAAGCGGCAAAACCAACAGGTTGTAACTCACCCGGCCACCCCTCGCTAATAAAATCAAAGGTAAAGCTGGTGAGTAAACTACCTAACAAGAAGGTTAAAAACTGGATAGGTGTGGGATGTAAATGGTGAAAAGCACGTTTCAGCCCAATCAGCATCATTAATGCGGCGACAAAATTATCAACAAAAGAACGCAAAAATACGCGAATCGGGCTACGAGACATAATGGCAGAATCCCTAAAAATCGCGCGAATCATAGCAGTTCATCGACAAATTTAGGCTGGCTTTATCAACAAAACTTCTAAACTCATACATTCGGCTAATGCCTCAATATTCGGAGTTGTTTGATTGGGTATAACGCCTAAACAAGGTGCAGGAATGATTTGTTTGAGTGTTTGAATATTTTCTTCTAAAGCAGCCATCGTTGGGTCAATGGTATTGGCGACCCATCCTGCCAAACGCAAACCATCACGAATAATGGCTTCAGCCGTTAATAAGGCATGATTCAAACAACCCAAACGCATACCTACTACTAAAATAACAGGCACTTTTAATTCTTTGGGTAATGAAGACAACATCTCACGATCGCTAATCGGGACACGCCAACCGCCCGCTCCTTCAATGATCGCAAATTGTGGCCGATGGGTTAATGTGGCACGGGTATAACCGACTAACTGATTCATCGTTAAGCGTCGCCCTGCGTGTTTGGCGGCTAAATGGGGTGACAATGGCTCAAGCAACGCAATCGGGTTTACTTCTTGATACGGCAGTTTTAGGCTGCTGTACTGTTGTAACAACAAGGCATCGCTGTTGCGTAATCCGTCAGGTGTTTGTTCGCAACCTGACGCAATCGGTTTGATACCTAAGGTCGTTAAACCTTGTTGATTCGCCGCCTGCAATAAGGCACAAGCGACGGTTGTTTTACCAATACTGGTGTCTGTACCTGTGAGAAAAAAAGCAGCCATATCTTTAATCCTTTACGGTTTTACGCTAGCTAAAAATGTCTCATAGGCTTGCGCAGATTCTTTGGTGCGTTCAATTTGCGGTGCATGACCAACACCCTTAAAAATCACGACCTGCGCCTGTGGCATCAACCGTTTAAAGACTTCGGTGCTAGATACATTAATGACTTTGTCTTGATCGCCCCATAATACCAACGTGGGCACTTTGATTTGCGGCAACACTTCTTCGGGATTTAACGAATATTTGAGATTTAACTCTTGATAGATTTTTTCGCCTACTTTTTCACGCGAAATAGAAATACGCGTTAAGGTAGCGATGACAGGTGAAGGAATATAAGGTGGGTCGGACATGGTAAAAGCCAACATCTTTTTATAATCCTCTTCATTGCGGACAATTAACGGATTTTCACCTTTTTGATTACGCAAATATAATTCACTCGGTTGCGGCGAAATCACCCCTGCCGAATTCATTAACGCCAAACTTTTGACATGACTTGGCGCAAGATAAGCAACATGAAAGGCAATCGCTCCGCCCATTGAATGCCCCATAACATGCACAGGCTGAGTCAATTGCAGTTTATCCATGATTGCAATCACCCGTTTGGCTTGCTCGGGGACAGTGTAGGTTTTATCCATCAAAATCGTGCTATCGCCATGCGCAGGCAGATCAATGGCGATGACGTGATAATGTTTGGTTAATTGTTTGGCCATGCGAATCCAAATATCTTTATTCGACTGAAAACCATGAATCAATAACACTGTTTCACCCTGACCGCCTTCTAAATAAGGCGTGGTAAAATCCCCGACGACGATTTCTTTTAGCTGAAGGTCGGCTTGTGACCGCTCCATGCTAATCGCCCACGTCGATAATTTCGTCTCAATACTGGCGCAACCTGTCAATGCCAAGCTCAATGCTAACAGGCTTGCTGTGGCTAGTTTTTTCATGATTTACTCAGAGATATGTTGTGAATTCGCTTTTTGGCCGTACACCATCAAGACTTCATAGTGTAAAGGAATGCCTTGTGACTGCCGATAGTGCTCCATCGCTTGCTCTAAGGCTAATAACTGCCCTCGCCCCCACAAACCGTGTTGACGCGGTTGTTGTAGCTCGTTCGCGCCTATCGCTTTCAGGCTCTTTAATAACGCTTTTGTCGAGTCATAGTATTGATAAAACGCGCTTTGTTGCTGATTTTTTATTGTTAAACCTGCGGACTGCAATGCTTCTAACCATGTTAGTGTAGAAAAAAATTGATTGGTATGGCGCGATGTATCAACCTGTGCCCACGCTTGATTTAATTCGGCTAATGTCCCATCAACAGGAATCGCTAAACAAAACTGACCGTTTTGCGCTAACACACGCGCTAATTCTTGAGCAAAATTTTGAGGCGAAGCCAGCCATTGCAAGGCAAAATTACTCACCACAGCATCAAAGCTATTTTCTTTAAACGGGAGAAAGGCGGCATCGGCTTGAATGGGAATGATTAAAGGATGCTGCAAATGGGCAGCCGTGAGCATCGGCAAAGCAATATCTAAAGCGGCTATGGAATCAATGGGGTGATGTTCGGCAATGTGTCGCGTCAACCAACCTGTGCCACAACCAATATCTAAGACTCGACCTTGCAAGGTCTGCCCAGCAATAAGCTGCTGTGCCGATTGCCGTTGCGCCAACGCTTGCTCGTCATAATGACTTGCTGCCGAGCCAAAGCGTTGGGCAATACGCTCATTTAAGGCAAGCTGATTAAAAGCTGTCATATTGCAGCTCACGGCAAAAATTTGCGAGTCGCGTTATAAAAACGGCTGCATGAGAAACAAACGGTACGTGCGCCGCGTCTTTAACAATTGAGACAATGATTTTTTTATTTAATGCGGCTAAGACTTCATGGTTTAATTTCACTAAGCTATCTCTTTCACCCAACAGCCATAATATCGGACAAGTGATTTTTTCAACCGTAGGACGCTGGTCATCGCTTAGTACCGTTAAGCCTTCAATCAATACCCGATAATACGGCATAGGCTTGGCCGCCAACTGCTGTTTCAAAAAAAGCATATCCTCACGCTGGCTGGGTGAGTCGTGGCATTGTAAGCCGATAAACCGAACTAATTCAGCATCAGGATTACTTAATGTTCTGCCGACGACACGGCGAAATTGCAGTTCAGCCAAACCATAAACCCATTCGGGTCGCCAAACAAAACACGGATTTGCCGCCACCGCCACCACACCATGCACACGCGCTGGATAACGCGCCGCGACTTCCGCTACCAAGGTAAATCCCAAAGACCAGCCAACATACACTGCTTCTGGCGGCATAATAGCCAGTAACGCAGCAAGCTCTTGCTCCTTAGTCATGCGCGGACTATTGCCATAACCTGCCCTATCAATCACCGTCACATGAGCAAAGGTACGTAAAGGCTCTATCACCTTATCCCAAACACCACCATGTAAACCCCAGCCATGTATCAACACCACGTGCAACGCGTCTGCTTTGTCACACGCAAAACATCGATAACTAAGTGCTGACATAATCCGACCTCAATATCGCTAAAGCATTCAACAAGCAATCAATATCCGCTTCGCTATGACTGGCCGTTAAGGTAATTCTTAACCGAGACTGACCAACAGGCACTGTCGGTGGCCGAATCGCTGTCACCCAAAAACCACGCTCTGCTAATGCCTGACTCAACGCCAAGGCTTTGCTTTCTTCACCGAGTAAAATTGGTTGAATCGCTGTTTGACTGGCCATTAACGGCCAACCTTGCTCAATCACTCCTGCCCGAAAACGATTAATCAGACTTTGTAGATAATCACGTCGCCAATATTCAGTGGCTAATAGTGTCAAACTTTGACGGGTTGCGACTGCAATCGCAGGCGGCATGGCGGTGGTATAAATATATGGACGGGCAAAATTGGTAAGATAATCAATCAACTCTCGACTACCCGCTACAAACGCGCCAAATGTACCGAGTGCTTTGCCAAAGGTCGCCATATAAATGGGAATATCCTCAGCAGAACAGCCAAAATGCTCACTAATACCTGCCCCTGTTTTGCCTAATACGCCAAAACCATGCGCATCATCAATCATCAATGCCGCTTGCTGTTGTTGGCTTATGTTTACTAGCTCTGGCACTAATGCCAGATCACCATCCATACTAAACACGCCATCGCTGACGATCAGTTTTTTAGTCGATGAAGATTGTGCTAAGCGACGACTTAAATCAGCGATGTCATTATGATGATAACGACTAAAACTTGCACCACTGCTTAAGCCACCATCCAATAACGAGGCATGATTTAAACGATCCTCAACGACGAAATCGCCACGCCCGACTAAGGCATTGATAACACCGACATTCGCCATATAACCCGTCGAAAATAGGATTGCGGCTTCACGACCTGTCAACGCTGCCAGCTCTTCTTCTAAGGCTTGATGTTCACGATGATGACCACAGACCAAATGTGCCGAACCACTGCCAACACCGTACTTTTCTGCGGCGTTAATAAAGGCTTGTTTTACTAAAGGATGATTAGCTAAACCTAAATAATCATTACTGGAGAAATTGAGGTAATCACGACCTTCGCGGATGAGATGTGAACCTTGTGCGGAGTCGTGCGTTTTGCATTGGCGAAATCGCTGTTGTTGTTGACGTTCGGCGAGTTGAGTGGCGAGGTTGAAGTGGGAAAGGGACATTAGGTGATGCTCAAGGATAATGCTTTATAACAAGGCATTTACTTTCGAGACTTTTTTCGATAACGGCATAATCTCTATCGAATCCCAACTTGGTGTAGAACAGAATTGAAATAGCATAAAAAGCCAGCGCAAATAAAGGAGATATATAGATGATAAAATATACTTGTGTTCTTACTTTTTTAAGCTTTAAGGATCGTGCCTCTGTTTTGAACATACAGATACTATCAGATGGTGGAAAGTAGCCATTTTTTAGTGCTTTTTTAGCGGTTAGCCAGTTATTGTAAAAAATAAGACTAAATATAATCGGCATTCCCCAAATAAGTAAAACCAAACATAAATAATCAATATTTAACTCAAACAAACGACTACACGCTGTAGGCTTTACTGTATCTTGCCATAGCGTAAAAACAACCAATGGCGAAAGTAAAATGGTATTTAACAACCAAATAGGCCACGCTTTTTGAGGGTTAGCCTTAATAACTATTAAATCACCTGATGCTATTACTTCGGCTGCTAATTTTTCTTGCTGCTTAATAAATACTATTGCCACCACACTAAGAATAGCTGTTACTCCTAGCCACAATCCAAAATCAAAATCCATTTCTAATTACCCCAAACATCACACCGCCATTGCATCACGCCACAATGTTGCTTTCGGCACAACAGGCAAACTATCTTCAACAGGCGTAGTTAATTGCAAAGCATGAATCCCTAACTTTTCAAACAATAAACGGTCAGTATTGGTTTCAGGATTGCTAGTGGTTAATAACTTCTCACCATAAAAAATCGAATTCGCGCCCGCAAAAAAACACCAAGCTTGCATTTGCTCATTCATTTTCTCGCGCCCTGCCGATAAGCGCACAAAGGACTTCGGCATAATAATCCGTGCAACAGCAACCGTCCGCACAAATTCAAACGGTTCTAATTCATCAACATCACCTAAAGGCGTGCCTGCAATTTTCACCAACATATTAATCGGCACAGAATCAGGATGAGAAGGCAAATTCGCCAATTCCATTAACAAGCCAATACGGTCTTCGCGTTTCTCACCCATACCAACAATACCACCCGAACAGACTTTAATGCCTGCTTCACGGACATTGGCTAAAGTATTCAAACGGTCGCTATAACTACGTGTGGTAATGACTTTGCCGTAATATTCTGGCGAAGTATCTAAATTATGGTTGTAATAATCTAAACCTGCTTCGCCTAACGCTTTGGCTTGTTCAGGCGCTAACATGCCCAAGGTCATACAGGTTTCTAAACCTAAGCCTTTGACTTGCTTCACCATTTCTAAAACGTAAGGCATATCTTTATCACGCGGACTACGCCACGCTGCGCCCATACAAAAACGACTCGCGCCCTTTTCTTTGGCTGACTTTGCCTCTTCGATGACTTTTTGAATTTCTAACAGCTTCTCTTTGTCTAAACCCGTGTCATAATGGCCTGACTGCGAACAGTATTTACAGTCTTCGGGACACGCACCTGTTTTAATCGACAACAAAGTACTGACTTGTACCGCATTCGGGTCAAAATGCTGACGATGAACCGTTTGGGCTTGAAATAATAGTTCGTTAAACGGTAAATCAAACAAAGCGCGTATTTCGGCGCGATGCCAGTCGTGGCGAAGTGTTGTCATAAAGTTGCCCATCAAAAAAGTCAGCAGATGACTTGCATAGTCGTCAAGCAAACCAAAGCTGTCAAGTTTTTAAGGAAGAAATATGGACATCTGGACAAATTTTCAGCAAATATTACTCTCCGCACCCGATTGCATCACCTGTAAAACCTCTAAAAGTCAGAAGCAAGGCTTTTGTTCGGGCTGTTATCACGACTTGCCGCATATTTCACACAGTTGTTTACGCTGTGGCCTAGCGGTTTCTGCCGAACGTCAGTGCGCGTGTAAAGATGAAGACTGGCCTTTTAGCGTTTGTATTGCCGCCTGTGCTTATGCTTTTCCTGTCGATGCGTTAATCAGTCAACTGAAAAATCAACATAAACTCAGTATCAGTGTGCCATTAGGACAATTAATCGCTAGCCAAATTCAACGTCAACGTCTTGCCTTACCCGAATTACTGATACCTGTCCCCACCTCAACACAACGTTTACAACAACGGGGCTTTAATCAAGCTGTAGAAATAGCCAAAATGGTTGGCAAACAACTGTCTATTCCTGTCGATTATTCGAGCGTCACACGCGGCAAACAAAGTGCAGTACAGAAACACCTGAATAAACAACAACGCAGCCATAATGTTGATTCTGCATTTATTTTAACGAAACCCATCGCAGCAACGCACGTCGCGATTATTGACGATGTGATTACGACAGGCGCAACCACTAAAGCCATCGCCTATTTATTACGCGAAAATGGGGTAAAAAACATTCAATCGTGGGCAATAGCACGCGCACTTTAACGAATTTGCCACCGTCTAAACTCCCTCTATGTCCTGTTTGTGGTTAGAATGTCGGTAATAATACTTTAACGAATTAATTGTGAGCTTTTCTCTATGCTAATGGCTTTTTCCCTCAACAAAGGTGCGCTGGAGCAAATTGCTATCAATGCCGCCTCCGATTTAGGGAGCGAAGTCATTTGGGTCGATTTAATTAACCCCACCGAAGAAGAACGCGACTGGTTACGCATTGCTTACGCTCAAGAATTACCGACCATTGATGATTTATACGAAATTGAGGCTAGCTCGCGCTTTTATGAAAATGAATATGGCTTACACATTAGCTCATATTTTTTAAATTACGCCGATAATAACCCCGGTAATATTTCGGCGGCGTTTGTCTTTAATGGCGACCGTTTGTTTACCCTGCGTGAAGAAGAACTCGCTGCATTTCGATTATTTCGGATGCGTGGCCGCAAAGGTTTAGTCAACATCAACAACTCAAAATCTATTTTATTGGGTTTATTTGAAACCAAAGTTGAAAACTTAGCGGATATCTTAGAGCGTATTCATGCCGATTTAGAAGAAACGAGTCAACAAGTGCTTGGCAATGCCGAAAACGACGACATGGAATCGGTGTTGACCGACTTAGCGCGTCAAGAAGATGTCAACGGTAAAGTGCGAATTTCGATGATGGACTTACAACGGATGCTCTATCTGTTGTTACGTGCAGGCATATTGAATGCCGAACAAAGCGAACGATTACGCGATATTATTCGAGATTCTGAATCGCTGATTGCTCATAGCTCGTTTTTGTTTGATAAAATCAAATTCTTGCTGGATACGACCTTAGGTTTTATTAACGTCAATCAAAATAAAATCATTAAGATTTTCTCGGTTGCTTCGGTGATGTTTTTACCCCCGACGATGATTGCCAGTGTCTATGGTATGAACTTTGAACTAATGCCCGAATTAAAATGGCATTTGGGTTATCCTTTTGGTTTAGGTTTGATGATTACCTCAGCCGTATTACCTTTTTGGTATTTTCGTCGGCGCGGATGGTTGTAGGCAAAGGCTTTTTCAGCAAAAAACAGCCAATTTATGGGTGTGATACGCCTTAAAATGTTGTTATTGAGTTAAGTCTTTAGTAACTCTGTGCATTACACCATAGCCCAAAACCAAGAAAAGCGGCATAATCCGCCCCATTCACATTTTTAGCTTGCACGGAACGTTTGCCATGCTCTTTACTTTAAAAAAAATATCAGCCGTTTTTAGTTTGGGTTTATTTGCCCTCCAAGCCGTTGCAGCCGACCGCCCTATTCAATATCCTGAGTACAACTCTGCATTAACTATTAGCAGTTACATGACCCAAAGTATTCACAGCACCCATACACCGGGTTGGGGTATTGGCGGTGAAACCATGTATTCACGCGACTTTTTTAACCAAGGCGGTGGTTTTAAGTACTTTCCTGAAGGCACAGATGACGCAGTGGTGAATCTTTATTTAGGGACGGGTTATAAACGTTACGCGCAAGTACAAGTAGGCTATGGCACAGAAGGTTCACTCTACCGCTTCCGTAGCGAAAATGATTTAGCGTATTTATGGGTATTGGGTCGTCATTTAATGAACTTAGACCTGACTCTGCCAACACGTTATGAGAACTATCCCAATAATCGTTTTGTTGTGATTTTCTCTGCTGAAAAATATGATAATCAACGTTATTTAGATAATGTGTCTTTGGGCTTAGGTTTACGCTACTGATTTTGATTGTTTTTAATCTTTATGATTGCCGCAACCATTGCGGCAATTTTTTTGTCTTTTTTTTACCCAAACAACAGACAAAAAAAAGCCCACTTGCGTGGGCTTAACAGGGGTTCAACCAAGCAATACACCGAGGAGAGACATCATCACTACTGCTATGGGTTTATTCTAATCAATTGCTGAAAAAACTCTGTCGTTGGGTTGTGCATTTCCTGTTAAGGGATTGTTACAACATTAGGTGTTAAGTTTAAAACTATTGCGATTGCGCTGTTTAATTGGCCAGGTCATAATAAATTTTGCACCGCCTAGCGTGGGACTTTCTTCTACTTTAATCTGACCACCAAACCAAAAAGCAATACGCGAAACAATCGACAAACCTAAACCATAACCACCCGAAGCGCGTGTACGACTATCGTCTAAACGCGTAAAGGGCTGAAACACACGCTCACGGTCTTTTTCAGGAATCCCTGCACCATCATCTTCAACCGCAATATAGGCACAGTTATCATACACACCTGCACTTAACCGAATTTCGCCCGTGGCATAACGAATGGCATTACCCGCCAAATTTTGTAATACACGGTGTAAATAGCGTTGTTCAGCCTCAACAACTGTCCCTTCAGGCGGTAATATCACTGTGACTTTTGGCTTTACACCTAATGCCAGCGTTTCTTTGGCGACTTTCTGTAATAAATGCCCTAAGTCCACTGATTCAAAATCCAATACGGGAATTCCCTGCTCTAGCTTGGCATACGTTAGAATTTCATCAATCAGTTTGTTTAACTCGGTAATATCACCATCGAGCAACGCTAACTGCTCAAAACGCGAATCAACATCATCGGTATCCGCCAACATCTCCATGCCAAAACGAATACGGGCAACAGGTGTGCGTAACTCGTGAGAAACAGCTCGGGTCAACTCACGTTGCGAGTCAATCAAGCGTTGAATATGCTCAGCCATGCTATTAAAAGCATGAGCCAATTGACTGACTTCATCTCGACCAAACACCTCGGCACGCGCACCTAAATCACCGCCACCAATACGCCGCGCGGCTCCCTCAACAATTTTAATTTTTTTCTCTAAGGGGTGAATAATAAAATAAGCGGCACAGGTGATAATTAACAAACTCATTGCTGAAATCATAAACAACAATTGGACTGGCATCCAATCAAACAAATACATGGGTCCCATGACCAATACGTGTCCTGCCATTTTTGAAGGTGCGATAATGCGTATTGAGGAGTTACGCGCCGCGCCACCCTCTTTTAAGGCTAAGACCACTTCTTTGCGTTTGATTCGTGCGCGTTGATCTGGCTCTAAACCACTTTTTTCTAACGAAACAATGCGTAATGGAAAAGGAAAGTAAGATTGTAACTGGGCAAGTCGCTGCGTTTCTTGACCTTGATAATGCTCTAAATCATCTAATAAAAAAATAGCCATTGCTTTGGCTTGCTGCTCGGAGACTTTACTCATCCGTGCTTTGAGATAGATTTGCTCTTTGGCTGAAACCAAGCTAAAAATGTCGGCATAATTATGTTGAACATTGACACGAACAACGGCTCGACCTTCAAGCAAGGTAATTTTTTCGGCGGAATCAAAGTCAGCAGCTTTAGCATCGACCAAGACAATTTTGTTATCCATGAGCGTACTGGCTTCTTCCAGCCACGCATCACGTAATGTGCCAACGGGTTGACGCTCAATACCAACGGCAACCAAACGAAAAAATCCCGTTGCCATCGACTCTCGATATTCCGCTGCGCGATAATCATTGACGACTTGAATCAATAAATACGTGGATAAGGCGACCATGCTAATAACCAGCAATAGGCCGCCATAAATACGAACAAAAATACTACTGGGAGTACGAATAGACAGCATTAATTACCCAAAGACTCTTTTACAAACAAATAGCCTTTGCTACGAACGGTTTTAATGCGTTTTGGGTTATCAGGATCATCGCCAATTTTTGGGCGAATACGAGAAATACGGACATCAATCGAACGGTCTTGGCCATCGTATTCAATACCACGCAGACGCTCAAAAATGTCTTCGCGTGACAAAATGCGCCCTGCATTCGAGGCTAATAACCACAATAAATCGTATTCAGCACTGGTAAACTCAACAGGCTCGCCATTCAACGATACAGAGCGACCACCGTTATCAATGACAAGATCATCAAACTCTAAACGCTGTGGTAAATCTTCATCAATGATTTTGTCTGAACGACGTAATAACGCACGAATACGCGCTAATAACACGCGCGGTTGTGCAGGTTTAGCGACATAGTCGTCTGCACCCATTTCTAAACCTAAGACTTGATCCATATCATCCGTACGCGCAGTCAGCATTAAAATCGGATGATGATAATGTGGACGAACTTCGCGGCAAATGGTTAGGCCATCAGCACCCGGTAACATCACGTCTAAGACCACTAAATCAGGCTGTTCGGAAATAATACGGCGGATAGCACGATTACCATCTGTTTCCACACCGACTTCTAAACCATTACGAATTAAATACTCTTGGGTCAGACTGGCTAAACGTTCGTCATCTTCAACAATTAATATACGCGGTAGCCGTTCTTCTTGCTGGCTCATAATTTTTTCCTAATCTAATGATGTTGATGAAATTAAATGACTCTCTTAGGATTTACGCGGTTATCGCTTATTTGTTCACACCTCAGCCGCCTTAGGCGGCTTTATGTGTACAAAAGGCGCTAATCGCGGTGCGATGCGTAAGTCCTGATTCTATTGCACCTACCACGCGGTTTCATTCGCCGTGGTGAGCGTTATGGCTGCATCATAGTCAATTCTGTTACAGTTACAAAGTACTAAACAGCACTTGTTTACCAAGCCACCACTAAAAGACTGTCAACCCCTCTAAAGACATATATATTTTTACATTTCCACTATAAAAGCCGATGACGTAAAATCGAGCGTAAGGTGTTGTGTTACTTGTTTTTTTCGCTGTTTTATGAGGATTTTTAGGCAGGTCACGCTGTCATTTTCGCTCTTGCACTTCAAGCCAAAACCGCTTATCTTGTGCCTCAAGAAAGTAACACACACTATAGATTGTGTTTTAACCAACTTTTTCATACCAAACCAACAAACATAAATACTTCCTCTACGTCAATAGCTAATTGTCGCAGCAGAGGTTTTTTATTGCTAAAAATTTGCTAAGGAGCTTATATGACGATTTCTGCACAACGTTCTTTTGAGTCTGCTGAATTGGCCACCGCACCCGGCCAATTACGCATTATCAAACGTAACGGCACTTTAGTTCCTTACGATGCAGGCAAAATTGCCTTAGCGATTAGCAAAGCGTTTTTAGCGGTTGAAGGCGGTTCAGCCGCCGATTCGAGCCGTGTTCATCAACAAGTGTCGTTATTAACCGATGCTGTGACCAATACCTTTAAGCGTCGGATGCCCAGTGGTGGCACGATTCATATCGAAGAAATTCAAGACCAAGTTGAATTGGCATTAATGCGCGCAGGCGAGCAAAAAGTGGCGCGTTCTTATGTGATTTACCGTGATGAGCGTGCGCGTCTGCGTGATGAATCGATTACTAAAACGCATCCAACGTTAACCGTGACTTTGGGTGATGGCACACGTCAACCCTTAGACTTAGGGCGTTTAGAATCATTAATTACCGATGCTTGTGAAGATTTAGTTGGCGTGAGTGCGCAAGCCATTGTTGAAGAAACTTTAAAAAATCTTTATGACGGCGTAAAAGATAGCGACTTAGCCACGACGATGGTGATGTGTGCGCGTGTTCATATCGAAAAAGAACCCAATTATACCTATGTTACGTCACGTTTATTATTAGACCAATTACGCAGTGAAGCATTAGGCTTTTTGGACATTACCGATAAAGCCTCCCCTGCTGATATGGTGGAGTTTTACCCTCAAGCCTTGCCCGTCTATTTAAAGCGCGGTATTGCCTTAGAGTTGCTGTCACCTGATTTATTAAAATACGATTTGGCTAAAATAGCCGATGCCATTGAACCTGTGCGTGACTTACAGTTTACCTATTTAGGTTTGCAAACACTGTACGACCGTTACTTCTTGCATAGCAATGATGTACGTTTTGAACTGCCACAATTGTTTTTTATGCGTGTAGCAATGGGCTTGGCAATCAACGAAGAAAACTACAATGAACGTGCCATTGAGTTTTACCAATTGTTGTCGAGCTTTGATTATATGGCATCAACGCCAACCTTGTTTAATGCCGGCACATTACGCCCACAATTATCCAGCTGTTATTTAACCACCATTCCTGATGATTTATATGGCATTTACGATGCCCTGCGTGATAACGCGATGCTCTCAAAATGGGCAGGCGGTTTAGGCAATGACTGGACTCCTGTCCGTGGTTTAGGCTCGTATATCAAAGGCACTAACGGTAAGTCTCAAGGCGTAGTACCGTTTTTGAAAGTGGCTAATGATACTGCAGTCGCGGTCAATCAATGTTTTGCTCCTGATACCTTATTGCATACGGCTGATGGCGTAAAAGCGATTCGTGATGTCAAAAAAGGCGATTTAGTGTTAGGTATTAGTGGTCAATACCGTGAAGTATTACAGCACTTTATCTATAACCAACACGACAATATGGTCGCTATTGATGTTAAACACAGCATTACGCCGATTGAAGTCACGGCAGGTCATCCTTTTTATGCCATTAAGAACGTGCCTGTTGGTCAAGCAGGTGAACGCACACTCCGCCAATTAGACAGTCATAAACTCAAAACCGAGTGGATTGATGCTGGTCTGTTACAAACAGGTGATTATGTTGCCCAAGTGATTCCTAGCGAAGTTGTGCCTGTTGCTGATTTTGATGCCGATGATGCCCGTTTATATGGCATTTTGTTGGGCGATGGTCACATGAGCAAAGACGGCCGTGAGTTGGGTGTTTCGGGCAATCCGCAAAGCGATGCTCATTTAACCTTTGTTCAAAACTACTTAGCGGAACGTGGCATTCATTGCTGGTTAACACAACGCGGTGATACTTACCAACAAGTGCGTTGGGCGAGTGGTTGTGGCGTAGTGCAGCAAACAGGCACAGGACGCTTCATCCGCGCAGGTGAACCAAGACTACCTTTTGCTTATGATGATTTATACGATGCTCAAGGCAATAAACGTATTGCCCGTCGTTTTAGTCATTTACCGTTAGACCAAACATTGTCTTTGGTGCATGGCCTGTTAGAAACCGATGGCGGCGTATCACGCGGTAAAGAAATTTACTTTACCAATACCTCACAAGCGTTAATTGAAGGTTTGCGTTATCAATGTTTACGTTTGGGTGTGCCAACGGCTGGCCAATACCGTGAACGCGACCAAGCACATACGGGGACTCGTAATGATGGTTCGCAGATTCAATTTAATGGTGTCGTTCGCGCCTATGATGTGCGTATTCCTGCGATTAAAAAGATTGCTGATTTGGTTGGCTGTCAACCGATCAAAAAACATAACTGGTTGACCTATAACGGCTTTATTTTTAGTCGTATTCGTAGCGTTCAACCTATTGCTGTTAAGCCGTTTGTTTTTGACTTAATTGTTGACGGTGACGAATCGTATATGACGACGTCAGCACTAGCGCATAACGGCGGCAAACGTCTGGGTGCGGTCTGTGCCTATTTAGAAACATGGCACTTAGACATCGAAGAGTTTTTAGAGCTGCGTAAAAATACGGGTGATGATCGTCGTCGTACCCATGATATGAACACCGCCAATTGGGTGCCTGATTTGTTTATGCAGCGCGTCTTTGATGATGGTGATTGGACGTTGTTCTCGCCGTCTGACGCGCCTGACCTGCACGATTTGTATGGTAAAGACTTTGCTGTGCGTTACAACGAATACGAGCGCATGACGACAACAGGCGAAATCAAGCTATTCAAACGCCTAAAAGCGCAAGATTTATGGCGCAAAATGTTGTCGATGTTGTTTGAAACAGGCCATCCGTGGGTGACGTTCAAAGATGTCTGTAATTTACGTTCACCACAACAACATGTGGGCGTCGTACATTCCTCTAATTTGTGTACAGAAATTACCCTAAACACCTCTAAAGACGAAATCGCTGTGTGTAACTTAGGTTCAATTAATTTGGTTAACCATGTTACCCCTAATGGTTTAGATGTGGCCAAGTTAGAAAGAACGGTTAAAACCGCCGTACGGATGCTCGATAACGTCATCGACATTAACTATTACGCCGTACCGCAAGCGAAAAACTCTAACCTTCGTCATCGCCCTGTCGGTTTGGGTATTATGGGCTTCCAAGATGCGTTATACATTTTGAACACTCCGTACTCTTCAGACGCTGCTGTGAAGTTTGCGGACAACTCAATGGAAGTGATTAGTTATTTCGCTATTGCCGCTTCGTCACAATTAGCCAAAGAACGTGGTAGCTATAGCACATTTGATGGTTCGTTATGGAGTCAAGGTGTTCTGCCAATCGACTCATTACAAAAAGTGATTGAGCATCGTGGTGAGCGTTATATTCAAGTGGATACCAGCGAAACTTTAGACTGGGCAAGCTTACGTCACACCGTGCAAACACAAGGTATGCGTAACTCTAACGTCATGGCGATTGCACCAACGGCGACTATTTCCAATATTTGTGGTGTTGCTCAGTCGATTGAACCCACGTATCAAAACTTGTACGTTAAATCGAACTTGTCGGGCGAATTTACCGTCGTTAATCCGTACTTAGTCAATGCCTTAAAAGCGCGTGGCTTGTGGGATTCGGTGATGGTCAATGATTTGAAATATTACAATGGTTCGGTACAAGACATCGAGCGTGTGCCAGAAGACTTAAAAGCCTTGTTTGCTACAGCATTTGAAGTTGAACCACGATGGATTGTTGAAGCGGCAAGTCGTCGTCAAAAATGGATTGACCAAGCGCAATCTCTCAACTTGTACATTAGCCATGCGTCGGGCAAAAAACTTGATATTACCTATCGTATGGCGTGGTTCCGTGGCTTAAAAACCACGTATTACCTCCGTGCTATTGGCGCAACGGCGGCTGAAAAGTCTACGATTTCGGATGGTGCATTAAATGCGGTTAAAACTCAGGTCGTCCATGAAGAAGAAGCCTTCACCGAAGCCGCACCTGTACCGTTAGCGTGTTCGATTGATAATCCTGATTGTGAGGCTTGTCAGTAAGGCAATAAAAAATGGGGTAATAGCTAGAACTATTACCCCACTTACTCTGTGTTTGGCGTACTCGCACAGAGCTGGCGTTTCTTATCAGAAAACAGGCGGATTTCAACCGTTTGTATGCCAGAAGTCAAGTACGTTTTTAGTTAATAAGGTGCTTTATATGCATTTTGAAATTTATCAAGACGTAAATCTGCAATGGCGTTGGACATTATTTGCATCTAATGGCTACAAAGTTGCGAACGCAGGTGAAGGGTATTTGAATAAGCAAGACTGCCATCACGGCATAAATCTTGTTCAAAGAGCATTTAACGCTCCAATACGCGAAAAAATGAACACTCTTGCTTCATTATGGCATTTAACCTAAAACCTCGTTAATCGTTACGATACAAGGACGTATCACCCCCTCTTGTCTATCTTATGACTAATCGCTTTTTTCATACTCTAAGCCTAATCTAATAGCACTCATTCCAAGCATTAAGCCATATCAATTCTTATATACTTTCTGTAGAATGTATCCGCATTTTTCTTAAAACCCATTCATTCAAATTTAAATACAAATCTCAAAAAAAACATCATATAAACAATTAGTTATAGTTTTAGATTACAGTGTTAAGAGAGAACCACCATGTTAAACTGGGATGACTTCCATGCAGAAGAAAAGCCTAAGGCCAAGACAGCAACAACGCCAACTGTTGCGCCACAAACAACTGCGCAAAACGCAGCTACACCGTCGCCTACAGTGGCAAACGTTCAACCCGTCGCAACCACTGCTGCCCTTGACCGAGCTCAAGCAGCTATTGCTGCTCTAAACGTTGCGGCACTCACGCCCGCAGCTGTCGCACGTATTCAAGTAGACGACAAACGCATGATTAACTGTCGTGCTGACCTCAACCAATTAGTGCCGTTTAAGTACGATTGGGCATGGCAAAAATACCTCGACTCTTGTGCCAACCATTGGATGCCACAAGAAGTCAACATGACCAAAGATATTTCACTGTGGAAAAGCCAAGAAGGTTTAACCGATGACGAACGTTTAATCGTCATGCGTTCTTTAGGTTATTTCTCGACGGCGGATAGCTTGGTCGCCAATAACATCGTGTTGGCGGTTTATCGGTTGATTACCAATCCAGAATGTCGCCAGTATTTAATTCGTCAAGCCGCCGAAGAAGCGATTCACACGCACTCTTACCAATACTGTATTCAGTCATTGGGTATGAATGAAGGTGAAGTATTTAATATGTACCATGAAGTGCCGAGCGTTGCCGCCAAAGCCGCTTGGTCGTTGAGTCATACACACTCTTTGTCTGACCCAACCTTTCAAACAGGCACACCTGAAACTGACCGCGAATTACTGCGTAATTTGATTGGTTTTTATGCAGTGACAGAAGGCATTTTCTTCTATTGTGGTTTTACCCAAATTTTAAGTATGGGTCGTCGTAACAAAATGACGGGCGTTGCCGAGCAATTCCAATACATTTTGCGTGATGAATCCATGCACTTAAACTTTGGTATTGATGTTATCAACCAAATCAAAATCGAAAATCCGCACTTGTGGAGCAAAGAGTTTCAACAAGAAGTGATTCAAATGATTTTGGAAGGTACGCAGCTCGAAATCAACTATGCGCGTGACACCATGCCGCGTGGCGTATTGGGCATGAATGCCGCGATGATGGAAGAATACTTGCAGTTTATTTGCAACCGTCGTTTAACACAGTTGGGCTTGCCTGAGCAGTTTGTTGGCGCAAAAAACCCGTTCCCGTGGATGAGTGAAATCATGGACTTGCGTAAAGAGAAAAACTTCTTTGAAACGCGGGTTACGGAATATCAGACAGGTGGCGCGTTGGCTTGGTAAGTGTGATATCGTCCGTCACGCGACACATAGGCTGTCATTTGCGACACATAGAATGTCAATGCGCGACACATTGTTTGTCATGCTAACCAAAAAAGGCTGCGTAAGCAGCCTTGACAATTCTATTAATCAATTGAACTGT
>Ga0209599_10000398_pt1 | contig 28836 bp, 27 predicted proteins | sample Shrwel_input2_FT_FD_187534 | JGI IMG/M metagenome (GOLD analysis project Ga0209599, IMG submission 187534) | Subsurface microbial communities from deep shales in Ohio, USA - Utica-3 well 1 S input2 FT (SPAdes) (version 2) ...
GTTGAGCCTGAGCTTTATCTCTGGTCCACCATGAAGGTGGCGCAAATCTAGTGATAGATGAGTTGATATCGCCCGGCTGGCTGGAGGTGCCATGAAACATTCTCTCTGTGTACCCCGCCTTCTTAGCCGCCTCATCCACAATACGCTGCGCCGTCTCCATGTCCCCAGCCTCCACCGCCGCCAAATATTCTTGGTCGATGCGCAGGTCTTCCGGAGTCAAAGAAGACCTCTGCCCCGTACCAGCACCCTGAGCCCGGTATCCCTCAGCCGAGCGCGCAACAAACCGCTGAGCGGCACGGGTCAATTCATACTGAGTCGGGGGAGAATTGAAAATACGACGGAACGCCGATTTGATCGACTCCAAAAGATTCTGCCACAAAGATTTGGTCTGGGCGTTACTCGCCAGATTCCGGGCGTAACGAATTACCGCTTCCTCTTTTTGCACGCTGTCCTCGTACCCTTGGTCCTGCATGTCCTGAACCAGATCGGCGGGTACGTTTTCAGTGAGAAGTTTTACGTCCGCCTGAACGGCTGGATCTTGGAAAACCAAGTGGTCAACTTCTTCCTGCAACACACGATCCAAATGCTCAACATCGCTGACGTTGCGCAAGTTGATCGTAATGATTTTGGTGCTGAGATCAACCTCACCCGCGTACTGTTTACCACGAGCATTTGGAACTTCGGTGTCGATGACAACGATGTTGGTGGGGCGCAAATTGAAAAGTCGAGCCGCAGCGGAAAACACGTCCGCTTTAGTGACCTTGCCTTTGGTTTGTCCTAACGGTGTCTCAGCCAAAGAATAAGCTTTGTCGCCGTCTCCTTCCAAAGCTGGTGGGATGCCTTTGTCTTTCTTCGGCTTGTTCTTCTCTTTTTTGGAGGCTTTTTGGCGTTGTTTGAATCCTTCTGTGTCAACGTTTTCTGCCGCTTTTGCTCCTGTCGCTAAATCAAAAGTGCTTACCGGAGTACGAGTTTCTTCAACTGGTTGTTTAACCGGCGCCGCGTTCGCCGACAAAGCATTCAAAGTCGAAATGACGTTGGTGCCATTGGCGTCTGCTGCGCTGAGATTTGATTCCAACTTTGCTTCGGAGGCGCCGTCGTTGGACGCCCTGCTGATGGCGGCCAATTGTTCTGCCGTGGCTACGCCTTTAGTGGCAGCTTTCTTGTTTGCGCTATTCTCATGCTGGTTAAGAGCTTTAAACCGAGCCGATTTACGAACGTAGAAAGAAATAATGCCGAGGCCACGACCGGCGCTTTCCCCGCTGCCCCCATAGGAATACGGAAGCTTGCTGCCCAAATCCCGCATCGTTTGATAAAACGCCCCGTTGTCGTTTAACTTGAGAGCGTAGGTGTACAGCTCGCCAAGAATAGCTCCGGGAACAGCGTCCATGGATCCAAGATTAGGATCCATAGCGATCATTTTTTGCCGGAAGGCATTTATGTCGCTGCCGGGACTCAGGCTATCCAAAATCTCTTGGGCTTTTAACGTTTGGGACTCTGAAACAGGGAGAGAGGAATCAAAGACAAAACGTTTAATGAAATTGTCGATCAGCTCGTTGAACGACTGAACTTCTTTTGGACGATCGGCCACACCAAAGAATTGAGCCAAATCTTCAGCCAAACTTTCGGTAGGAGTCTCGGCAAGATAATCATCCACCTGAGCATTCGGATCTACGTTTGGATCGTCTTGACCAAAGATGTCTGAATTTTGTTGGCGGGCTGGCGCTTCCGGTTCTTCAACAGTTTCTGTTGGGGCCGCTGCTGCCGTTGGAGCTGTTGGAGCTGTTGGAGCTGTTGCTGCTGTTGCTGTTGCTGCCGCTGCTGCTGTTGCTGTTGCTGCTGTTGCTGCTGTTGCTGTTGGAGCTGCTGCTGTTGCTGCTGTTGGAGCTGCTGCTGCCGCCGCCGTCGGGGCTGCTGCCGTCGGGGCTGCTGCCGTCGGGGCTGCTGCCGTCGGGGCTGCTGCCGTCGGGGCTGCTGCCGTTGGCGCCACACCCGGAGCTACCCCACCGCTGACTCCCGTCATGGGTGTTTCCGGTAGCGAATCGGGTGTTGTCGGCGTTGCCCCTGAGGGCAAAGGTTGTGTTACCGTTTCATCTTGGGCGACGGCTTGTTTGACTTGCCCGCCTTTGACAGCGCGATTGCGATCGCCTGCTTCTGGGGGCGTCCCGACTTCATTTCCGTCCGTATATTCGCCGAAATTACTTTCTGTGATTTGCCCGATTTGAGTGGCATCTGGTGTTGGTGTTGGTGTTGGGGTTTGGGTTGGTTCTACCGCGGAAGGGGCGATTGGTGTTTCTGTTACGGGAGGCGCTCCGGCTTCTGCCGGAGTTACTTCAACCGTTGGGATTGGAGCTGCCTCCGCCGTAGGAGCCGCTGCTGCCGTTGGTGTTGGTGTTGGCGTTGGCGTTGGCGTTGGAGCCGCTGCCGTTGGTGTTGGTGCTGCTGGAGCCGCTGGAGCAGCCGTTGGCGTCGCAACAATAGCGGGATCAACTGGGATACCCGCTTGGTTCAAGGAATCAATGAAAGCTTGGTTCTCAACCGGAGTCGCGGAATTTAACCCTACTTCCGTAAGAAAATCCGCCACTCTGTCGTTTGGAGCCTCTATAATTTCAGCGGTTAGACTGGAATCCGGAATGACCGAAGTTCTCACATCAGTGAAACCTCGATCTTCGATCTGCTGCTCAGTGAGATCTGATATGTCTACCGTCGCACCGGTATTTGGATCCCGCCCGGTTACCGTTGTCGTTGGTTGGCTGGTGGCTTGTTCCCCCATCGCCATCTGGGCACCGGCAAAGACCGTGCCGCCAACAAGACCAGAAAGTCCTTGGCGTGCGTAGCTTTTAAGCGCATCGGCGCTCAGAATATCTGGGGACGAAATATTTGTTCCAACCGCCGTGAGGTTAGATACAATATTTGTCAAAGCACCAGCGGCTGATTCTTCAACGCCCTCACCCAAAATTGTTGTCCCGGCTTTTACAGCTTTTGCTTGAAGTCCCGCGGCCGGTTTGAAAAACGATTTTGAGCCGAGACCAAACATACGTTCGGTGATGACTTCGGAGGCTCCATATCCCAAAACCTCGTTCAATCGGTTAATGCCAGTAAGCCCACGCCTCTCTGCGGATTCGGCGCCGCTAGCTGCGCCCATAGCTGCGGCTTGGGCCAAAGCCACGTTTGTCCCGATAGTGCCACCGCCAGAAGCGAAAGCCGAAGCCAACTGCCCTAACGCTTGACCGCCAGCACCAAACAATTCTACGCTGAGATTGCCTCGATACTTTGGGTCGATGGGCGTTAGCTCACGAGCTTTTTCCGCAGCGTATTTCCCCGATTCTTCCAAAGCTGTGATCCCAAAAGGGGATAGGAAAGTAGCCCCAACACCTTGAGCGATGGTTCCTGGGATCGTGGTGATCCCTTGGATCGCTGAACTTAACCGTGCGCCTCCGATAGACTGACCAGAGTCGGGTGCTTCAGCGGTAGGTTGTGCTTGGGCGGGTTGCGCCACAGCAGTTTCTTGTTGCTCGATATACGCAGCGTACTCCTGCCTATCCAAATCCGTCGGGACGTAATTAGGATCGTCCGGAACCCATTTATAAGAACGATTAGTCTTTGGGCTGGTGTATAAAAGATCGGGCATTTTGTTAAGGCTGTGTTGTACCTGTAGCGCCAGAAGATGGTTTGAATGCCGCCGGGGCTGCGGTAGCCGCGGGAGGATTCATAACGTTAGAATACGCAGCCGTGTACTTGGTCAGCATTTCATCGGCAAGCGCCGTGAGTACGTTGTCCCAATACACTTCTTGTGGGCCATCACGTTCTGCTTTTTGGTCAAACGCTTTATTGTCAGACGTTTTACCTTTAGACATTTTTCGCCGCTGTTCGACGGGCATACTTTCAAGTATGTCGTTCTTTATTCTTACTACCAAAGATTTGCGGCCGATAGAATTTGATAGACTAGACATAATAGACGATCCAAAAGCAGGGTTTTGGATAGAGTCGAAAACTATTTTGTCTAACTTTGGTTGGCCGCCGACAATAGTTGCGATTTCATTTTTGGCCCCAGTCCATTGCTGATTGGTTTCCTCCGCGATTCTCAATGGCTCTTGGTTCTTCAAATCGATCATGCTTTCAATACTGGCTTTATTAAAAGCAGCCGCCGCGTCTTCTGTTTCGGTTTTCTTCGAGTTCGCAGCCGCAGCTTTAGCGTCAGCCGCAGCTTTCGCTTGGTCTTCACGCATTTTAATTTCCTGCTCGCGTTGAAGAGCTGCTGTTCTATCTCTATTCCATTTAAAAGGATTGCCGGTATCAAATATACTCACGTATGCGGCGCTGCTTGCTATCTCAGCCTTGAGTTTAGCCGAGGCTACTTTGTTATCAGCTTCGACTAAAGCTGTATTAGCTTCGGCAATTTTAGCGGCATCTTCTTCTTGTTTTGCCGCGTCATACAACCTTTTTGCAGAAGCTTGTTCTATATTAGCTTTTTCCAATTCAACGGATGTGCCAATAACTTCTGGATGAAGCCGAATATTCGACTTAACAAGTTCCCGTTGGGACTCTGGCGAAAGTGATCTAAATTTTGCAGATTCAGATCTCGATATTTTTGAGTCTGCCAGAGCAATTTTTTGGGCTTCTATTTTTTTAGCGTCAGCGATACTTTTAGCTTCAGCAATGTTCTTAGCCGTATCCTGTAACGGTTGGGCCGTCAGATCTTCAATCGTTGGCGCTTCAGGAGCCAACAATCCACCGATAGGATTTTCGATAGATAATTGATTTAAAGCCTGAGCTGACGCAGGAGTTGCCGGAACAGCTCTTCCTTCTGGGATGACTTCCGGAGGAGGCATCGGTTCCATTATTAACGGACGCGCACCACTTACTGTTGCCATAGGCTGTGCGGTCGGATCAATATAGGCGTTGGGAAACAAAGAAGCATCAAGATTTTGTTGGTCGGTTAAATCTCCGCTTACAACATAATTGTCCGGGGGGACGCCTTCGATAGGCAAAGGATTCTGCCCGCCTCCGCCAGTGGCAAAGCTGCCGTCCCCGACAGAAGAATCGGGTGTCAACGGAGCTTGAAACCCTGTCATATCAACTTCTCCATCCGGAGAAAAGACAGGCTGAACCGCTGCCTGAGCCCCAGACTGATTATAGTAATCTTGGATTAGTTGCTCTTGTCTTTGATTTACTGCGTCTAAATCCGCTTGAACAGAAAGTTTCCCGCCCTCGTCAGTTTCATTGAACTCCGTCATCAATTCTTTCTCTTTAGCTTTTAACTCAGCCATTTGAGATTGGAAAATATTATTAGCCGCCTGCCGACGAGCAACAGCATATGGATCAGACGCAGCCCTAGACGGGGCTCTGTACTTTGCGTCAGTCTGTGCCCGCAACGTAATCAGATCTTTCTCGTACCCAAATTTAGTGGCCATGTCGGCCAGTTGGTATTTACGAGCCAACCGAGCTTGGTTCTCATCCGACGCCTGCTTGAACGCCATGTTGGCGATCGGAGCAGTCTTTGCGTTGGTAAACGCCAACGGATTATCCAAAACTAGCCCGGCCAATTTCTGGCCGTAGTCTTCCGCGTTGGTGTCCAACGTGCCGAGCTGCGCACGGGCGGCGGCTAACTGACGCCTTGCCGCAAAGTTCTCGATCCCCTGCATCCCCTTCTGCATCGTCTCGGTCATCATCCGATTACCTTCAATCTGGGTAGCCGCTTGGGCACCCATGGCAGCCATCAATGGACGAGTGTCTTGGACGTAGGCTGCTCCCGTTGGATCAGCCTGGTATTGGCGAGGGGAAAGTTGCATCGTAGTTTAAAAGAGAACGCAGCTCGGCGTTATTACCGGATGGTGGCTGGCTGAGGTTTTTCAGAACCCACAAAGAAACTTTTGATTCGACCAAAGACGCCGGTGTCGGTATCCGTATCCGTTTTTGGCTTCCCATTCGGGTACACGTTCCCGTACATATTCCCCAACGCCGTCAACGATTCCAAAGCCATGCGGTTGCTGCTTTGACCCATGGCTGCCTGATTCGTCTGCGCGCCGGTCTGGAACGTGAGCTTGTTGAGGGCTGCCTGCGTCGGGGCATTCTGCATCCCCGCACGGTAGCCAGCTTGGTCGGTTCGGTAATTGTAGTCAGCAATCGCCGCGTTGTTCATCTGCTGCTGGAACAAAGCTGGGTTCGGTGCCACATCCATCGCCGACGTGACGCGCCCGCGGGAGGCACGGGTCTGAGACAAAACATCTTGGCCCAAAGCATTGCCGTACTTCATCATGTCCAAACTGGATAGTCCTAGGTTTTGCAAAGCAATGTTGGCCGCCGCATCGTTACCGCCAGCGTAGACGTTGCCGCCACCGCCACTTTTCCCGTAGCTGAATCCTTTGAGGTAGGCGTCCTCGTTCGCGTTCTGCAAAATCTGCTGACGCACGTCCGCTGGCAAAACACCTTTACTCGCCTGCATCGCCGTATTCGAGAGCTGCTGCAAAACGTTGTAGTAATTTGGATTCGCCGCTTCGGTAGCCGCACGGGTAGCCGCTGCTTCAGATCCCGTGAACCGCTGAGCGATGTCCTCGTAGCCACCGTAATTCTGCGTCACGTCCTGTCGGTAGGATCCCATAATCCCACCAGCCGAGGGTACTTTCAAACGCTGTGGTTTTGGGAGAACCAAAGGATCGAAGGCGCCACCCGCTTCCGCAGCCGCCATTGTGGCTTGCTGATTTTTCTGCGCTTTGCGGGAACCGACGGCACCAGCAACAGCTGTGCCCGCGGTTACGGCGGCGGCAGTTCCCATTATAGATCCCATAAAGTATCCTCCAAAGCGATTTGATTTATAACCTCTTTTAGTCTCGGTGCGACTTCGTGAAATTTGTAAATGTCCCCCGCACTCACGGCGCACATCATCGGTAAACGATAACACAAATCCCAAGCATTTCCATTGCGCCATTCAAAAATGCTACGCTTTACAGCATTACGTAATTGCGGTCCAAAGTCATTGTAGAATGGCATCTCCGGCCATTCAAAAAGTAAGGCGTTAAAGCTGATCTCCGCTTCCAATTTGGAGATAGGATCGCCGTCCACAATGTGGTCCCAAAACCTTGCGATACGGCAGGCTTGATGGACCCAAGTGATCGCTTGCTCTGGCAAAAATTCACGGAGGATTTTGTAATATTTCTCGTGGCAATCCGGAACTATGTCCGCTGCGACCGGCTTTTGTGTGGGCGGATTTTGTTCGCTCGGGGGCATGACCGCGCACTTGGCCGCCCGCGGCGCCACATTCGCTTGGACGTTGAGTTCTGAGAGCATTTGCCACCGCTCGGAATCCCATGGCAGTTCACCTGTCGCAAAATCCCAGATATTGATACACGTTTCTTCGTCATGTAGCTGATCGTAACGTATTTTCAGGACATAATGCTCAGACAAGCTTTCGATAAACGAGTTGAACAACTGAACGATTTTGGGCCAGACGATGTCCACGTCCACGTAATCACCGGCGGCTTCGGCAAAAGCCAACTTGGCCGACTCGGGATCACGTTCGATAATGATGTACCGAGCCTCAGGCAAGAGCTTGTACACGGTGTCCCCGTAACAAGCGATAGCCGAAGAAGCATTCCCCACACGGCGCTCGGGCCGCGCCTTCATCTTCTCTACCAAAACCTCCAAATCTTTGTGACCGGCTTCCCCCTCATGCCAGCAAAACGACTGCCCGGGGACAGTCAGAAGATTAGCCAGCCAAGCGGTTCGGCTTCTAGGTAGACCAACGATAAAGAACGGGCGAAATTCACTCATACGGTCCGAACAGGACGAGAGATTTTTCGATCGGACATCCAAGGAGTGATCATGCTGACCGGCTGAGATGTAGCCCTCGGCCGGTAACCGGCGGCCTCTTGATCCAAAAAGGTGACGGCTTCGGCCATGAACTGACGCATCTCACCGAACTGACGATTGCCCATCGCGGCTTCCGCCGCTAAGGCCGCTTTCCACGCAGGGATACGACCAAAGGGAACGATGTCGCTGGCTTCACGAAGTGGGCGCCATTCCTTCTTACCGCGCACCATCAGAGAGCCACACAGATTCCCTGTAGACGTAATCCGCATCACCCGATACTCGGGATCTTCTTCATGCTTCTCGTAGATGGCAATCCGAATCGCCGTGCCGGTCATCGGCTGCGGGTTCACAAAATCCTGGGATTTGGTCCAAAGCTCAACAGCCCCCTTGGTCCGACCTTTATGGAAGCGGATCAGCTCGCCAATTCCGCAGGGGGATTCTTCCGCCTGGGCCGTCGTAAAATTTGTGACGGTTTTCAGCGTCGGTGTCCAAATGACTTCCCGTCCGTGGGAGTTCAGATACCGAACCTCCACCTGTTTGCCCACGTCCTCTTTGTGAAGCGGCACTACAAAGAACCGATCATGCGACCGACCGTTGACCAAACACTGGGTAGCCACCCGACGTCCTGTGTCCACGATCTCACGCCACGGCAATTCTTGCTGGCCGTCCATCAGCATGTCGCCACCCAACCGTCCGTTCCACCACTCGCTGCGAAATCCCAAAGCCTCGCCGTTGATCCACGCCTGCTGAGGCGTGCGGATGTCCGCGGGTAGAACGACGCAGTTGTCTTCGATCGGAAAACACCACGTCCAGTTCATCCCTTTGGCATCCACCATGTCCACCAGTTCGGGGCCGATGATGTTCATGCGGCGCATCAGCTCGTCAACGGAACACGATCCGCCCGAGCCCACAGCCGTTTTAAGATCCGGGAAATATTCAGCAACAGTGTTCATCCTCGTTTGTGGGCGATGTAAAGAATGGTAGCCCCGGCATTAGCTGCTGGTTGCCAAGACAATGTGAACGACGAAGCGAGGATTTCCAAGACTTTTAACTGGGCCAAATATTGAACGGGTCCAGAAATCGCCACAATGTCCCAAATGCCCGAGGATGGTAAAGTCACTAGCACAGAAGTTGCTCCGGCAACCAGATCAATGACGTTGCTGTAAATAGACGCTTCCTCCGCTTGAAGCTGAATAAGCTGAGCCGTGTGACCAGCAATCGTCGCTTGAGCCGACGTCATGTCGGTTTGCAACTCGTCCACATCAGTCTGCAAATTAGACACATCCAATTGGACCTGACCCAAATTGAATGGGGTAGGGGAGCTGTCGCCCGTCGTGTTCTCGGCGCTAGTCGCAGATTCGATGGCAGTCTGTGCCAGAATCCGGGCAAAATATTGTTGCGGCGTCTCACCGTCTTCACACTCGGGAAGCGGCTCAGGCACGCGCAGGCGAAGTCCAGATGTGTAAGTCATATGTGGTAGATCTCAGTTTTTTCGCTTGCCCCCTCGGGAATCATTTTGGTATCGCCGCAACGAGACATGATCTCTGGCGGGAATCCCTCTCCGGAAATTTCAGTGGTTGTCAATGCCGCAAGCACACGAATAATCTCAGCCCGTCCTTTCATGCGGATCCGCGCACGGTAGGCAGTGGGCGGAATCTCCACACACGGTGGCTCCGGCTCGGGGGCAGTAGCCGATCCCGCGTAGGGAGGGAGGGGATCGCACTTGGTGTTGTCGATGTTCAGCGTGTCCGTTCCCCACGGATACCAAACACGGGACTCTTCCGTGCGGTAGTCTATCTCAAATTCTACTTTTCCGTTGGCTCGATCAAAGTCGGCTCTCAGACGATCGGGCGTCTTGATGATCAACCCCAACTTTGGATCACCGGCGAGCGGAGGAGTGTCAAAGAACGATACGATCGTCTTTGGCTTCCCGTCTTTCACGTCGTACGGCAGGTGGTTGGTCTGCTCGTAGATGCGGTTCTTCCCATCGACGTCACGAGAAATCGCGTACGTACGTTCGACTCGGTTGACCAAAAGACACGCCCACTCGATGGGGCGGACGGAACACTGAAGTCCGAACCATGCGCGGGGCAGGCGTTCGCCGTTGCGCCACCGCTCAGACAGATCGTAAGACGCCCACGCCCGGTGAAAACGATGCAGTCCGTATCGGGACAGCTCAGTCTCCGGGTAGAGACCCATCAACAGCTTGTTGTCGTGGTAGCCCAAAGGTTGGGTCAACCGCATGTTGCTGTTGGACTGGTCCCAATAGTATTGGATGTCCGCTGATTCAGAGGTCAGGGCTTCATTGCGAACGATGTTTGACTGGATCCGCTTGAACTCGAAAAGTCCGGACTGCCCGATGAACCAAATGGATGTGCGGGACATCGTGCCCAAATAACTGGCAGCGCCCACGCCGGTCATGACCGTGTCTTGGATCTGAGCATTGATCCACTCGGTCCTGGGCAATTGAAGATTCAACGACTGCGCACCGTTGGTCCCCATCAGAATCAATTCGCCCTGACCGTTCGGCGTGTTCTTGATCTGGGGAAAGGGAATCAGGGACATCAGCTTGCCCATGTCCGCGTGGGTTCCAAAGACACCGGCGTTATCCCACGTAGGAGTTTGGGAGAACTTCCAAACGTTATCACTTTGGGTCTGGCGCCACCGGTCCGAGATCGCCACCTTGTCGCTGCCGTCAGCCGATCCCACCGCAATCATGTGGTGAATAAAACACATCGGACCACCAACCGGAATGTCGCCTTCCTCGGGCTTCGACTGAAACGCATCGTTACGCCCGTCCCAAATCACGGGCTTGTCGTAGCCGTTCTGGACCACGAGCCACTCAAAAGCATTGACCGCCCACCCAATCTGAAGATCATCCCGAAGGCCTGAAAAGATCTTTTTCACGTACAACCAATACCCCGAGACGTAACAAACGAAGATCGTACCGGAGATCATGACGATCAGCCCACCGGGGCGTTCCTCATACGGCTGATAAGGATGCAACTTCTGCACCACACCATTCTCAAAGATCTCGCGGTCGGCTTCGTCCTCGAAAACCGTCTGCATATGGGCCAGTCCATAACGGGGCTTCACCCCGTCCCGGAACTCCATATTCAAAGATCTAGGAGTGAGCACCGGGGAGACTCGCTCCGCTGTGGCCACTCCTACAATTTCTCGGAATGAATCATAAGTCAGCATTAGCCGATGAATCCAAGCACCCGAATCGTTTGGCTGTACGCGTTGTTGATTACCCCGCCTACAACAGTATTCATCGTTATAATTGGGCTGGCTTCAATCGGCACAATAATCTGATTAGTATCGGTAGCACTTCCAAAAGAATTGCTCGACTGGAGAAACGCAATGAAATATCCGTTTATAGTAACTTCTACCGAGGCTGTAACTGTAGTCGCCATCAGGGACAACATCGCTTTCATATCAAGAATAACCATTTTAGATCCCGCAGGAGCCAATGGGGTTACGTTATAGGAAATACTTCCCGGAGGCGGTCCGCCGGTAGCGTAGTTGTACGTAAACGAAAGAATCGTCGAAGGCGTTGCCAGCCAAGTATACCCGCCCGGAATCGACACAAATGTCGGAACGTTTGCCGCGCCGGAAACTGGCGTAGTGGGCGTCTTTAGAACTTGGTTCGGTGAAATGAGTCCCGTCGTTCCATTGACCGGCGCAGGCAAAAAGGCAACTTTTCCGAGCTGGTCACGCCAGAACAATCCCGGCACTTTTTGGGAAGCCACATCCGATGGGAAGGTCAGCGTCGCGCTCGCGCCTGAAAGCGATCCTGTGATGCTGTCCACATAGCTGGAGGTAATCCCAGACACCGGGCGGAAGCCGACGCCGCAAACAGAATTGCCAGCGGGGATGACCTCAACCGCTGCCGGAGTAAAGGCAGAGGTAACCCGGATCTGGGTGCTGCTCAGGACAGCTGCTACCACATATTCTTTGGCGTCGATCATGACCGACAGTCCGGTCGTAAACGCAGCAGAGGAAGCCACGGTCAGAACGTACGTCGAGACTGTCGGATCCAAAGTGAACGCGGTGGTCAACGTGGTACACACGCCATCGTCCGTAGCGTCCTGCTCCAAAGTGAATCCGGTCGTCGGATACCATTTAACGGTAGAAGCAGTCTGGCCGGTGCGACCGACAACTTCAGCCCACTCACCAGCAGCATTCACGCCTACCAAACTTGGAACGCTGTTGGCTGGATCAGCCAGATCACCCACAAGCTGGAGACCAATAGGATCATCCACCAAAGGAATCTCGGGACGGTTAGTCCAAAAGATTTGGCCTTGGTCGTCCTGCTGGATAAAGCCAGTCTGATAAGGAAAGCTTTCGTCTGTGATCGCGTTGCCCGATCCGTCAAATCCGCGAAAGGGAGTCAGGGCACGAGCGCAGTTGAACTCGTCAAATCCACCGATGCTGTCCAGCTTCAGCTCACTTCCGGGTGGCAGACACTGCGGAGCGTCAGCCTCCCCCGTGATGGGCGCACAGGAGCAAGGAGTGTAGTTGCAAGAGGAACAGCAGGCCATGCCTAAGTATCGGCGATATTTTTAGTAACTCAAACGATTTGAGCGTTTTTGACGGGGCCGTTAAGCCCACCTGTCAAGGTGCCCTTTACACCTGGAGTCTCCCAACGGTAACTATTCAGGTGGTGGCAAAGTGTCCAAGATGGCGCTGGGTCATTGTGGTGCTGACCCGGGTTATAAACCAAATAGTGGTACGGCAAAATAGTGGTTCGCCATCCTTTGTTTTGGTTTACTGAATTTTCAAGATTCTCCTGCAACATGCTCGGACCCCAAGCTTTAAGAGTCGGTTGCCACCTACGGTCTATCCCCTTCTTAATCAAGTCCATGATAACGGGGGACTTTGGCCTACCCATAAGAACGGCGTTCGTTACTGTGAAAGGACGGGCGTCTATTCTGTTTTCTTGAGACACAGCAAAATCTATGTCCTCCCAGTTCCATGGCTTCTCGGCTGGGTTGAGCTTGGGGTCGTTAAACTTTTCCCAGAACTGCCCGTACAAATATTCGTCGCGTAGAAATTTTGTCAGCGACCTCAAAGGAACCGTGTCCGTATCCGCATAGATGTTCCATTCTTGGTTGTACGAATGGGTCGTATAGAGAATCAGTAGCCGAGAAAAGTCGGATACTTTCGCAACGATCGACCGGTCGTTCGGGAATTTATCGAGGGCCGTACACAGATCTGCCCAAGTTTTTTCGCAATTCGGGTACTGAGAAACCAGATCCCCCATCAGCTTTCGGTCCCAAATATTGACCTGCCAATCGGGGTTCATCGTTTTCCATTTTTGGATACGATCTTTGTCTTCTTCGGGAAGATTATCTTCTCCCTGCAACCAAAAGAAATGGAGGTGGTTATTGGAATTAGAAACTACCCCATTTGAAGCGTCTTGGTATCTGATCGGAACACGGTCTTCCAGATCTGAATCGGGGATCTTTTGGGTTACAATACAGCAATCGTTTTCACCGTATGTAAACCGCCAGCCGTCGCCGTCCCGTTCTTGCGATCCAACAAATACAACGGCATGAGGAGTCGGGCTGACATCGTCGAACTTTCCAAAGTCTGTCCAAAGGATTGGCTGTCTTGTGATGGATACCGGGTAAAAAGGGAAAACGGATTCTAGCTCCATCAAGTATGCACAGTATTTGACGGCGTTAATATCCACCAGTTTTCCGTCCCAGTTTAACCACTCTCCTTTGTGCTCGTGTTTATGCGTGTGGCACACTCTCCAAAGTTTTCCGTTATGGAAAATAGGGGATGAGCTTCCGTGCAGGTTGGCGCCATGCGGGCTTCTCCAAAGCCATTCGTGTGTTTGGCTCCCAATAGTCTCCCAAGTGTCCGGGTTGAACTCTATTATGATATTGGGAGCACAATATTGCTGAGCAAAAAGCCTATCCCCCAAACTAAAAAACCCCCAGTTCTTTTCCCGAGGATGCTCGTAAGGAGGATTGGAAATCGTCTCGTTCGTGGGGACGTACATCGACTTCTTTACCTCACCCTTATCCGTCAGCTCGGCTAAAAGCATCCGGAATCCGTCGCCGTATGCCATGTGCAGTTTGTCCCGAAAAACAAATAGCCGCGGATCTTCAGAGCCCCATCCGTCAAAGCGAGTGTGTAGGGGCAAAAGTTTGTTGGTCCCCGGTATTGGTGTCCAGTTGTCGTCTAGCTGAACCAGACAAACCCGCGACCACAGAAACCACCGCTTTAATTCGATGCGGTACGCCAGCCATCGTTTCCCTTTGTGAACGACCGACGATCCGTTCAACCAACACCTAACTTTGCCCGGTTGCTTTTCTCCCTGGATCAAAAACGGATCTCTCCAAACAATGCCGGGGAGATCGACTTTTTGCTGGAGGTTTTCCGTTGGGATCACCCAACGCGGGTACTTGTGGGTTGGGGCAATTTCCATAGATTGACCGGCGCATGGTCAATCTCGATGGGCTTGAAGTCAACCTAGGTTGCGATCAGGCCTAGCGTTTTGAGTCGAGCGATGACCGCGTTTACTTGGGTGATCACGTCGGTTGCGTTAGTGGCGTTGGCCACCGTGGCCGGTTGAACCACCGGAGTAGCGCCCCAGAAGGCGAACTTCTCAGCCGCAGTCTGACCGATCTTGGTACCAACGGTCTTATCCGACCGTATGTCGTTACGCAAAACCAGATCCCCAGTTTTGGAAACGTAAACCGCGTCTTGGTCGCAATACAAACGCCAATTGTTGTAATCACCGGACAACGTAGTGTGGTACGTGGTAATCGTAACAGTAGTCGTCGTGGCGTTGTATGCGGAAACGATACCCTCGAAATATTGCGTGTGATCCGGTACGCCAGCAATCACTGGAACGGCACGAACAAAAGTACCGGCTACGATGCAGCTGGGGTCCGCCAAATACGTTTCTCTCAAAGGAGAAGAAATAGCCGCAAAGCCAGTCACTTTGATCGAAACGCTGGCCGCCAATGGAAGAGTGATATTTGGCAGAGGCGCTGCTACGGTGCTGGTTGAGCTTAGAAACCAATTATAAATGTACTTGGATCCCCCAACCGAAACGGCGAACGCTTTCGACTCAGCCAAAGACAGGTTTGGGTCAACGTGAAAACGATACCCGGTGAACTCTTCCGTGTTGTTTGTCCATCGAACGGTGTAGTCAACGGGGGCGCTTGGGTAAGCGGTATCAAAATTTGTGATGTCGCGGAAGTCGTTTCCTTTCAAATACACGTCATTTCCAAAACGCCCGCCTTCCGGACGCATAAATTTACCGGAATAAATTTCATTTCCGTTCGTCAAGAATACCAAATCGTTGGCGGAAGAATTACGGATGTAGTTGTTGCGAACAATAGTCTTAGGACTACTAGTCACAAAAACTGACACACCTCCGTTTTCACCTTTATCCTCACCCAACTCTGTCACCGGATTTGTCGGATCGTATTCAATGCTTCCCGCATTAGCGCCGGTTAAAACGCGGGTCACACTCACTCCTGTAGAATCAGTTCCCTCCACAATAGGGGAAAGAAACTTGTTAGATTCAACCACTACATTTAAAGAGGTATTGACCAAAATAGCCAGCTGCCCGCAACGGGTCCACACGTTGTTGAATACGTATACGTTCCGAGCTTTAAATATTTGTACACCAAAGCTTACATTCTCTAAAGTTCCAGCTGGGCGAGCCCGGCGGGAGTTGTCGACAATAGTACTGATAAAATTGTCGGCAAAAAGAACTCCGTCAATTTGGTCAATACTTATACCAACAATATTAGCATTATAGTTAAATGCTCTCCATGTACTTATAGATGTTGTCGCAACCCCTATACACGAGGTCAGTTCAAGTGTTGCCAACTGAGTAGAAGAATTATAATTAACTAATAGACCGAAAATTTGGTTCCCCGCTGTAACGGTATCCTGCAACATTATGCCTTGTGTAAACGCCCCTGTCTTAAGAGTTTGTTGTCCTAAGCTGTCTAATGTCCAACCGTCACCTTCTGCGGCTGTGGCGAAGTTGGCCGACCAAGCCATGGCTACAGCAGAATCGAGTTGAAGAATAACTGTGCGACGTACAAAAACTGTCCAAGCACTAACCGTAGCCGTTCCGGTTTTGGCGCTGACCAGAGCGGTTAAAACTCCGGTGGAGGCGTTATACGTTACGATTTTAGCCGTAAACGTATTGGTCGTCGGCAACGATGTGTCTTTGGCAATCAGCTGTTTTCCGACCTGCAAAGTTGGATACGGAGACGAAAGCGTGATGGTTACAACGGTTGTTCCGGCGACAACAGTGTTTAGATCAACAGAGCCAGTGGCGGCAAAGTTGGGGTAGATTGCCGTTGATGTAGTGCTGTGCGTCGGCTTGTACGCTTTTTTCAATCCGCGGGGTTGAGCGGTTACGTTGTAAACGCTGTTGCCAATAACCGTGTTGTTGACGTACGGGTTCGGGCGGACCACGCCACCTGTTGATTCAAGAGCATCCCCAACAAGTTCCAAACCAATCCATCGAACGTTAGAAATGCTGTTGTTGGCGATAATCCCGTTACGGGCTGCGGGTACAGATAACCCCATGCTTCCGCAATCTGAGATGATGTTTCCAGAAATTACAACGCCAGCGTCAGCTTTGTACTTTGAAGCTTCCGAATAATCAGCTCCGCCAGCACCGTCAACGTTGAACTTATACGCCCAAAAGATTTCAATACCGATTCGTTGCACAGAACCAACCGTGTTGTTGCAAACACGGAGTTTGTTAATTCCAAGGCCGATCCAAATAGCATTCCATTTGGATTTAGACGCAGGCAAATATTCTGAGCCATCACCGATGATCGTGTTGCCTACAACGTCTAAACCGTTAGTCGTCCAACTCCAACTAATGCCGCCAAAGAAATCAGAAATCTTATTTCCAAGGATACGGATATTTTCGTTCGGCGGAGATGTTTCTCCTCCGGTTTGAGAAATTCCGTAATAAACCCGAGTGATGTGGCAATCCTGAATAGTCAGGCCGCTGTTGGTCCGGAATCCTTCAGACAGAATACCGGTTTGCCGAACAGCGGAAGTCGCGTTGCCTTGAATCGTCAACCCTTGGATTGTGCAATTGATGGCGTTTGGCGTGATAACTCGGGTTTCGGAAAGGGCCGAATCCGACATGACCAGTTTTGACTGGTTGTAGTTGAAACCCATCAACGTCGTACCAGCCACAGACAAAGATATAGCCGATGTAAGCGTAATCGTGCCTTTAACAAAAATCGTTCCCCCAATCAAAAGAGCAGCGCGTAGCTCAGCATCTGTCTCAACTACCTTGGCACCAAAAGGAATCGTGTACGAACCCGCGCCGTTGAGGTACGAGTACTTGGTGTTGATCGCGTCGAGGGCCAGTTTGGTCGTGGCGATCGCTGCGGTAGCCGATACGTCAGCGTTAGTAATTACGCCCGGCGCAATCGCCGTGACCCCGGTGGAGTTGATCGTCACGTCTCCGGAAACAGTGCGGGGAACCGCCTCAGAGTTTGAGTCGCCGATGAAGATCTGCCCGGGCGGGAGGGCTGACAGAGACACATTCTCAATCTCCGCGTGCAGAGCTTGGTAATTCGCCGTGATTTGTTGGCGAAGAAGTTGGACGTTCTTGTCGGTAGAACAGCAGGACATATCCGAAGATACATCCTAAGTTGAGTCACGGCAACAAACTTATGAACGCTTTGGCCAGAGTGTAATGGCGGGATTTGCGAAAGATACCTTCCCCGTCCCGTGTGCCCTGGATGCCCGTGTTCGCTTCGATCGTCTGGATATCCTTGCCCGTGCGCCCGGTGACTACTCCGATGTGGGACATGTCGAAGATCATGATGTCTCCCATCTGCGCTTTCTCGTAATCCTTCTCGCCGTAGATCGTCAGCTTTTTCTCTTTGGCCCAGTCCAGCCAGCTGAAAGCTCTCGCGGACTTACACCGCCACAGCTCCAGCTTGGACGGCGTCATACCCAAAGTCTGAATCACCAAAGGATCCTTTAGCCACTCACGCACCCAATACGCGACAGCCGCTGCACAGTACGGTTCGCGATTGACGTACCCGTCCGGATACGACGTCGCTGGCCAAAACTTCTTAACCGCAGGACCGTGGTTCCTCGACGTCTCCAACTGGTTCAAATCCAGAAAGGCGATGTCTACCAGAATCTTGCGAATCAGGAAGTTCGCGGGCTGTGCGATCTTGGACATCAGAGAAGCTTACGAAGTTTAGCCACAGCCCACGCCAGTTTCACGATGAGCGAAATCCACTGAACCGCATCGTCAGAGAGACGCAACCGATCCTGATGGTCGATCAGATACTCAGCCACGCGGACCGACTTTTGGTAGCCGCTGAGTTCCACGTTGCTCTCCGGATCTCGGGCTTGACCCACCAGCCGGACTTGATCGACGATGATCTCAAATTGAGATTTGTTCTCCAGTCCAAAGCTGACTGCGGCTTTGAGGATGGCGTTCTCGCGAATTTTCTGAATAGATTGAAAAATGCGTTCAAAGATGTTCATAGTTTTGGGTTGGTCATCTGGATCCCGTCGAGGAATCCGGTAGAGTATCCGTCCTTGTAACCCAAAGTGTAGCCGGGTTCAAGGGCGGAACAGGAGGGCAAAAGGATGGCGGCCGTGAGGCAGAGGAGGAGACAGAGCTTCATGACTTCGCTTTTGCCTCCGCAAGTTTTCGCTGATACCGCACCTTGGAAAGTTTGCTCGTCAGCATCTCGACCAATCCAATCAGCAATCCCAAAAAGAAAGTGGTCGCTGCTTCGAGCGTGTGGCCTTCGGCCATCATGCTGCCACCGACCGCAGCCGTGACCGCTGTTAAAACTTTCAAGATCTGCCGTGGTGCCCATTGCTTGATTAGTTTGATGGCGGTTTCCAATACCAAAGATTGTACCCATGAAACGGTAGGCTCGACGGGCGGGGACTCACCACGGACAAACTCTTTGACCGTAGCCACCTTGGGCTTTTTGTGAACTGGCGGTGATCCCGGGGCTGGCATGACCCGGGTAGTTTACCCTTCATTCCTCCCTCGCGCAAGCGCGTAGCTCCAAAGTCACTTCTGCGATGTGTGCCGGAGTATCTCCTTCACATCTTTTGAGGTCTCCCGCTGACTCTCCTCCAACCTCTTAAACTGATCTTGAAAATTGAGGATGACTTTCTCCACTCCCGCGGTGTGGGCGTTCAACGTATTCAAATTGAGGGAGTGCTTATCCAGCAGCGCGTCATGCCGCTTCAACCATTCTTTATGCGCCTCCAACTGAGCCGACTGCGTGCCGTAGATAACAGCCACCGAGACCATGATGGTGGCAGCCGTCAGGATGTGACCGGCATTGATCTCAGGTGAAAATCGAGGCATGAGGTTAAATAGCCTCAGCTTACCATCAAACGCTTCTTTTTCAATAGGTATAGAAGCGCCGTAGTTCATTGGTAAAATAAAGAATCAGCCCACGTCCACTACTACCAATAAATGAACGTGGGCTGGTTTTTCCTCACCGTTTTTGGTCCCCCCGACCTACGGGTGTTGGGTCTTTTTAGCTCACGACTTCCAATTCACCGTCTTTGGTTTCCGGCCGGAAGATCGCACACGCAGCAAAAAGCTTTGAGTGAATCTCCGCGGCCGGACCGGCGACCTGAATCCCACCGCTTTTAACGGCGATGTCGATGAGCTGAGAAAGGATGACGGCTTCTTTTTCCGTCAGTTGGAGTGATGCGGTTGGTTCCATAGAGCGCCTAGGATGAAGAGGCAAGGAGGGGAATCAAGACCATATTGCTGGCGTCAGCAAAATGGTCACTCCGCAGGCGGAAGCGCGGCCTGCGCTTCAATCCACGTCCGCAGCGGCCCGACGCAATCAATCACGGCTTGGAACGCGACGGCCACTTCTGGCACCTCGTTAATGGCCTCCCAAAGCTTGTCAGTATAGACCGGCTGATTGAGCGTGCCCGGTCCGATCTCCTGCGTGGTCGGATCGTAGGGCAACAGCTCGATCCGCACGTTGCCGGTGGTGAGAGTCGGCGCGTGCACGACGAGGTTGTACACCCATTGTTCGGTGTACGTTTTCTCGGGGACGGCGGGAACGACGATTGGTGATTCAGGTTCAATTGGCATGGTAAAGTATGAGTTAGGTTAGCCGACATTCCAAGCGGAGCCAGTGCTGTATACTGGCACGGGCACAGAGCCGCCGCCAGTGACTGCGCTTCCAAAGACTGGAGAGGTTGCATCGTTCACGAAAGCCCGAGCGCCAACGCCTGCGGTTGCCGCAAGAGGTAATGCGGAAACGGCAACCGGTGGCACTTTGATGTGCGACGTTAAGCCTGCCGCTGCGCCAGTAAACTTGATGCCTGCGCCATCGCGTGCGATTGCGGGCGCGGCGTCGGTAGATCCTCCAAATTGTAGCCGGTTAAAATCGGTTTCATTGTTATTTGATAACCTTATAATCCCGTTAGAATCTTGACGAATAACACAACCGGTACCGTTAGATGCTAAACGTACAGCAGTGACGTCACAAATTACCACAGACAATGTATTTCCAACAGTAAGATTAGTCCCCACATAAACATTCCTCGGCCTGTTCGCACCGCTCGCTCCGATGTCGTATAAGTTGTCTGATCCAAAAGTTCCCAGATGCCCTGAGGTATTAATATTCCACTGAGAACCTCCCCCTGATCCCAATAACAACGCACGAGATACCCCCGTTCCGCTGCTATTAGTCCCTATTCTATGGCCTGACGATGTCGCGCTAATCTGAATATATTCAGTATCCGCCCCGGCATTCGAGTACGTATTATAAACCCGGAACGTCTGCGCCGCCGCTCCGTTGCGGAGGGCTAGGGTGTTGTCGGCTCCGTCGCGGGCTAAGATAACATTTGGGCCAATTCCCAAGTGGGAAGTCGAGCTGTTAAGCGTTAAAATTCCGGAATTAAAAAAAGATATATGTTCATACCCAGCAAAAAAACCTAGCCGTCCTCCTCCACCTATTAAAAAACCAACGCTTCCGTATTGATTCACCAGATTGAGCATCTGCGTTGCACTCCCAGCATCAGATGCACCGATGGTGGTAACTCCGTCTTTCTGCACAGAAAACCTGTCTAGGCTGCTGTGCTGCAACTCTAAAATTTTGGCTGTAGCTGCGCTACCGGTAGTGGTAGTTGCGTTTACCTTCAACGCCGTAAATGCCGTTGACCCAGTTCCTCCCCACGTCTGGCTGATCGTCACGGGTGCGGAGGTCGCAATAGAACCAGTCGAGATTACCAAATTCTTGAAGGTCGGGGTGTCCGTGGTTCCCAATCCTAGATTGGTGCGGGCCGCGGGGTAGCTGGCGAGACCGGATAAGTTCTCGGACTTCAGCATGTCCCCGCTGGCGCTGGAGACCGGCAACCAATCCAAGGCTCCGCTGCCGTTGATTCCCAAAAACTGACCGGCCACTCCGTCGTTCGGAATATCCTGCACGTTCAACGGAGGAAGCTGGAAAGTATAAGGGTAGTTCGGCATGACTCAAAAGATTAACGGTCCAAAAGACTATACCATACGGATTTACATAAATCCTAGGAAAAATTCGGGAGGATCAAAAAAGCCCCGCACCAGAATCTGTGTCTGATACGGGGCTCGTTTCTTTTCTCAGTTACTCAAAGCTTACTGACAGGCGGTACAACCACCGTTAGCAAACGTCGAGTACGCCGAAGGATACGCAGGATCAGCCGCGTTAAACAAACACGTCGGCGAGTTCTGCTTCCACTGGACGGTCTCACACGTGGTGTCCGCAACTTCAGGATTGAACGATGGCAGAGCCAGGTTTTCCAAAGTGATGATGTTGGCTTCCATAGGATAACGACGGCTCAGGATGATCGGAGAGATCCGGGACTTCGGTTCGGGAGCCGCCATCAGATTGTCCCGCAACGAGAAGTACCCCTTGTCACCAAATGGGTTGTTATCGTTGTCGCGGATGTTGAGCCACTCCCACTGCGCCCAGTTCTGCGGAGCATTCTTGATCTTGTTGACCTGGTCGGGAACCACAGCACGCATTGGGCTGTAGGTCTCGCCCACCCAAGGGACGTCGATTTGGAAAGCCGCAACATTCGGGTTGAGGTAATCCGGATTCGGGACGGTTTCCAAACCTTCCTCAGTCTGGATGTCAAGCCATGGGTCGATGCGCTTGATGCAACGCTCTTCGTTTGGACCGCTGCCGCGGTTACCTTGGGCATAGTAATAACCACGCCATGGGAGTGGGTCGATCTTCCAGTTGACCAGCTCGACGATGTTGTGGTCCGAGGCGAGGCCGCTGCGAAGCGCAGTGCCTTTCTGAATCGCCTGCCAGAGCAAAGCGTTGACGAGACCGGCGTCCCGTTTGATGATCTGCTCTTGGGTGAACGCATCAGTGATGATGGTGATGGTGCCCAAATCGTAGTTACGAGTCAGGGTCGCCAGTTCGTTCTGGAGCTGCTTGATCGCGGGGATGGTCAAAGGTTGAACCTTTGCGTGATCAAGACCCGGAGCCAAGAACAACATGTCGGTAGACTTGGAACACCCAGTGGTGGTGTTGTCAGCCCACTGGAACATCGGCGCACCAGAAGCGGTTTTTTCAGCAAAGTAGCCGGTCTTGTCGCCAGTTTGAATCGTCGTGAAGTGACGATCCGAGTTGGCCAAGTGGTTGAACATGAAGAACTCGTTATAAATGTCGTAACGAGCTTCCATCAAATACTCCATGTCCTGCTCAATCCGCTTGGCAAGATTCAAAGTATTCGCCGCGATATTCTCCAAAGAATAGAACGGGGTGTTCTTCTGCATCCGGAATAGGTAGGCCCACTTCTCAGACACGCCTGGACGGGACAAAGTCTCCGTCGAGAAATTCTGTGGGTCACACCCGTTGGAATGCTGCTTCCAATCCGTAGTGAATCGGGAATTAACGCGACGCTGTTCGAGGAACAGGAATCGGCTTTGCACCCCCTTTCCCGTGATGTCGTACGTGGAGACGGCTCCCTCGTACATGTTGCACCAAAGGGGCTTATTCAGCTTTTTTGCAGAACTGAACATCTCGACGACACGAGCCGCACGAGTATAAAGGGTGTTAATTTTGGACGGAGTATCGGCTACTCCAAAAATATCGGTGGTATTAGACATGACTGTACGAATTTAAAGGGTTGTTGCCTGACTGAGTTTACTGATCGCTCAAGCAACGTGCCTCGTAGTACACATCATGATTGTGGCCGAGCAGGCCACGAGGAAAAACCCTCACCGAGTCCGGATGGTGAGTCCGGGATTATCACCGCTATAACGGTGAGGGTAATTCTGACGTTCGTCAAATACTTTTATGGTGGCTACTACAGGGTGCGTAGCGCCGCCATGACTTCCTCAAATTCCTCTTCGGCATTCGTCGGTTTTGACGAACGGTTTGAGGTTGAGGTACTGCCCGTCGGCATCGAGGAACCAGCCGCTTTCTGGTAGGCTTTCAATTCCTTCTGGAGCTTGGCGATCTCCGCGTCTTTGGCTGGCAAAGCTTGCTTGAGACCCTCTAGTTCCATAGCTTGGGCTCGGACGATGACCGCGTTTCGGTACGCCATGTTGGTCAACTTGCCCGGATCGGACGCGGCTTCCAAAACGTGGGATACGCCGGTGGCTGCGTCGGCGTGGACCTGCTTAATCACCTGCTGTTGCTCCGCTGGGAGGGCCAAAAATGCCGAACTTTGGAAATCCATGTAGGGGACGTCCTGCGAAAGTTCTCTTTGCGCCTGTTGCAGGCTCTGGGACATCTGAACTTCCTTGTTCTGCTTCCATGCTTGGGCTTTGGCAAGGGAGTTCTGCTCGATTTGGTGCAGATCCGACTTCCAAACGTTCATGGCGCTGAGCGTTTGCTGCAAATCGTTTGCGCTGGCGTAGTCACCCGACTCTTGGAGTGCCCGGATCGCGGAATTGATCGCCTTTTTGTCGTTCTGGAGGAGGGCCGTCGCGCTGATCGTCACGCCCGCCTCCTGCAAAGCCTCGGAATTGACGACTTCGTTGAGCTGCTTCCATCCTTCTTGGTACAGATTGTACGTCTTCTTGTACTCGGGAGTTTCTCTGGCGCTGACCCGTGAGATGGCGTCGGTTTTGTCGGCTAATTCCTTGCGGGTGGCTTCCAAATCTTGGGCTAATTGGGCTTTTTCCGCTTTTGTAAGATCGGCTTCCCTTGCCTTTTCAAGTAGGGCGTCCCTTTCCTCGCGAAGCTGGTCTCTCTCCTGCTCAGCTGCCTCCCGGGCTTTCCTCAAATTAGCAAAATTGAGGGGCTCGGGCTTGGATTTCTCAGAAAAAGTATCCCTTTTCTCCGTTGGGGTGGGGGCGGGGGTGTCCTTCGCCTGCTGGATGTCGTCCGCCTGATCCAAAATGGACTGACTGTCGGTCAGCTCCGTGTCCTCGGGGGCGTCTTTTCCCGTTCTGGCAGCAGAAATTGCAGCCACAAAACTCTCATCGGAGACGTCAGCAAGGAAATCGTCGGGCAGTTCTTGCTCGGCTGCGGGTGGTGGTTGGTTGGTTTCCATAAATTATTCTTGGGCTACTCCATAGCTGGGTGGGGGCAAAATGGCTTGGGGTTTCGGGATCGGGTCTTTAATGAAATGGACACACCTGCGGATCGTGAGCTGCTCGCCCAATGCGATTGCTGCGGACGTTGGATCCTTTGGCTGGGTTCCCTGATTCCCCCAGACGGAATCCAGTAATAGGGAAAGAGTAACAAGGTGGCCTTGTTCCTTGGATTTCAACACCCAAGAACGAAAATCGTCAGTCATGGTTTTTGTGGCTGCTGTGTGGCGTCGTGGTCGGGGTACTCAAAATGGAGGATGAGCTGGAGGTAATGGATGGCCTTCTGGATGTCAGCCGCCTTGTGCTTGTGCTTGTGGCGGGTGACGTACTTGACCACGTTGCCTTCCAAAAAGGAAAGATTGTTGGCGTGGATGTACTTGATCGGCTGGATGGCCATCTTTTTGTAGTGGTCCCCCGCTACTTGGGTGTTCGTCGGGTCACTCATTCTCGGTTACCTGAATGAACTGTTCAATAAATTTAGGGAACTCCGGCCACTTTTTCGTGATGTCCGTGATCACCTTCTTCGTGGAGGACGGCGAAAGCCCGGCGACGTTGCTGGCTTGAGCAAAATTGGAGGCTTGCTTCGAGATGATCGCTTTGACGAACGCTTTTTGGTTGGGACTGAGGTCGTTGGGAACTCCGTCCTCGTCCGGCGATTTGTCGGGGTAGTCCAAAGGATCTTGAGTAGCCGTCGTAACCTGTGGCCCAGATGGCAGCTCCGCTTTATGGTGCAAGTCCCCAACCACAGAGTCCGTAGCCATAGGGTCAACCGCCACCTGGGCCACAGGCTGCGAATGCGAAAATTCAAGGGATCCCAAAGGGATGTACGTGCGAAGATGAAGAGGGGTGACGTGCTTGCTGCCCCGGATTCCGGCTGTGAGCAGCCGGTTTGAGATGTGGGCGATCTGATTCGTGAACGTTTCCTCCGAGACCAAAGTGTCCCCTTCCCAAGATTCCCTGTCTAGGACTATGGTTGCCAAAATGGTCTGGATCGGCTGCGTCTCCTGCACGTAATACGCCGCAGCTTGATCATGCAGATTCTTCATCGTGGCTTCCAAATCTGAGATCTCTCCACGGATCTGAGAGGCGAGCACATAGTCCCTTATCTGAGCCGCATTGGATTCCTTCTTCGAGAGATCCGTGATCTGGTTCTGGATTCTGGTTGCGGTTTGGGGGTCGGGGGCAAAGGACTGAGGAGTCGAGAAAACCGTTACGCCGCTGGCATTCAGGGCTTTACAGGCTCTTACGAAGGCGGGGAGACCAAAACGATTTGTGGTGGTTAGTAAAGTGTAGACTTTCACGGTTGTAGGAATAGGGGCTAGGGCCGAGGGAATCAAGGCGGATCCTCGTTCTCACGTCACCTCCTTAACGTAGAATCGCCCGGCCTGGTTTTTGGTGCTGGTGGCGGTGGCGCCGGTGGCCCCGCCCGTCTGGCCAGAAAAACGATCCCTTTAAAAGAGGCACCCTCCCCCTCCCCCATCATCCTGATGCATGGCGAAAGGCGCATGATGTAGGCATCATGGCATCATTTTACGTCATGACGTGACAAGCCTGGGTAATTGAACAGTGCCAGTTTTATATTATTCCTATTGTATGCAGTTATTGAATTACTAGAATCAGAGATTACCAAGCTGCCTGGGCGCATCCGGCGACGCGCTCACCTCAAGCCTGAGCATTGATGATAGGCTTGTCAGACTGGAAAGCGCTTCTTTTCGTAGGCTGCGTTGGTCCTTGTCAAGCTGATCAAGTTCGAGGTGGCTGATGGATTCGAGGTATTCTCTCGAACGTGCGGCGGTTCGTTCGAGCGTGGACCTATACGAGTCCGCAAGACTGAGGACTTGGCGTTGGGTTATTTCGGCTCCTGCCGTTACGAGCCGTTGCAAGAATCGGTCCGCGGTCCGCTCATTACATCCCGCCGCGGCCGCAAGCTGAGCGCAAGTCCACTTATTATCCACGGCTTCAGTGGCGAGCCGTTGCAAAGTCAATTGAGTAGTGGAACGCGGTCCGGTATGCGACATCTCTTTATAATAGCGTCAAGACTGGCGAGTGCAACGGCTCGCAACGCATCCCTGGCATTGTAACGAAATGGTTAGAAATTAAATTTAATTATTTTACGATTGGGTGTTGTATTATTCATGGGGAAAGCTTATTCTGCGGAAAAACCCTCGCCTAAAACGAGACGAAAGAACAATTTTCCCCTCCCGCAACAACCAACAACCACGACATGAAATCAAAAGAGACACTGATGCGCTTAACCACACTAGCAGAAAAGTATATGGACCGCACGCGGGACGATAAACCGATCCAAATCATTTGGTCGGGACAAGAAAATGCAGAGGATAGCGGTTTATCGCCTGACGACGCAGAATACGCGGGTTTTGTGCTAAGCGGGATGCAAGGACTCCTTTCTAGTCGCGAGCATGCTGATGCCGCGGATTGGTTTTCTTCCCACGGTTTTAACGCTTAATCACATAAGACCATGAAAGACAACGAAATACGCAAAATCCTATCCCAGAAAAAGGGCGTCAATAAGGTCAAAATCACACGTAACGGCGAAGTGCATTTGCACGCAACGTGGCCACGTGGCGACAACGGCGCCGCGCCATGGTGGGTGTACATCGGCAAAATTGACGACATCCGAAGCGAAATGATGGGGGAATTTTAGTCACAACACACACAACAACAACAACAACAACAACAACAACAACAACAACATGAAAATCACATTAACGACATATCAAATCGCTGGTTACTTGATGCAAGACACAAATGCAAAGTGGTCAAGGTCTGGAGCTTTTGCACTCGCCGACTATTTGCAGGAGCTAGAAAACGACACCGGAGAAGAGCAGGACTTTGACGCGGTCGCGATACGTAGCGATTTCAGCGAATTTCCCACGGCTGTGGAAGCGGCCGGTGAATACGGCTGGACTCCAGAACCTGATGAGTACGACGATGCAAACGAGGCGGCCGCTCTCTCATGGCTGAACGATAGAACGTCAGTAATCACTTTCGACGGTGGGGTCATTATCGCACAATTTTAACTTATAACTCACTGAAAATCATGAAAATTCAAGATAATCAAAGTATTGTAAAAGTGACAGACAAAAACGGAAGGGAAATTCCGTTTTACGACGACTGCGACGGAAATTTGTACATTCATTACCAGCCGTGCGGAAATTTTTATTTCCCCGCAGCCGTGGTGCGGGCCCGCGGATTTGAAAAAGCCTGGGAAATAGTATGTGATGAGTTTTTACCTGAAGCGGAAATTTCCGTTGATGAGCTTCGGAAAGAATACGGTTTCCGCAGAAAACACGTCAGAATCATGCGAGACGCGGAAGGAAGGGAATTTATCCCCGATAGTTTTCCGTTGCCTGATTCTGCGGAATTTGTTCGATGGAAAACCATAGAAGTTTCAGAGCCTGATGCTTGGCCAGAAAACGAGGTTTTCCTTGAATCGTATACTTTCCGCCCGTCGGGGCCCCGAGTCGGTGACGTATGGGGGCACGGAATCGCAGAACTTGACGTCAACGGCATCAGCCTACGTCGCGTAACTGAGTCTGATGAGCTGAAAATTGAACTTTCAACCGAAGATTAAATCATGAACTACCAAATTGAAATTACTGATACTTTCGGAGGCGAAGCCAATTATTCTTGGGTGCGGCGCCACAAGCTAGATGCGCCAGCTGAAATCACGGACCTTGCACTAGTGAGACGCGCAAAGCGCAAAGCAGAATGGAGCGGCGTCCGTTGCAAGGTCTCAAAGTATGGCGACACAATAGAGTTGCGGCCCGTCGGCATGTGTTGCGTCTTGTTTATCATTCCGTCGGAGGGTTGCGCATCATGATTTATCTTATTGTCACTATAATTTCCGTACTGGAATTTTCCCTTGTTTATCAACTCGCAAAATCCGTAGGCGTCCAAATCACCTTAGCCCACGTGGCTGGTTGCGTCATCTTCGGTGGGCTGATAGTTGGTGGCGTTTTCGGTCTTTTCCTTCTCTAATCATGAAATTTTACGTTCATTTACAACACGTTGACGGATTTTCTGAGTTAATCGGGCCCGTTGAAACCAAAGAAAAGGCGATAGAAAAGGCGAAAGCCATTCTTTATAATCGCGATGACAGTAAATGGGGCGCCGCCGTTTCAGAGTGCGGGCCCGATGGCGACCCCGAAGAAACCGATTCTCTCTTATGGTTTCAAGACTTCACTGAGCAGTAATAAAACGCCATTCTTTCGTGGGCCCGCATTCGTTATAAGTGCGGGCCCTTTTCGTTTCTAGGCGTGGCATCGACGGGGCTGGATGGCTTTCCCTTGTTCCCATGGGATATTCGATCGACGGGGCTGGATGGCGGCAGGGCGGCAGGGCGGCAGGGCGGCCGACCACGAATTTTCCAGGATTTTCCGAAATTTTTCGCGCCCGGGGCAGAAAAAATCCCAAAACATCGCCACTGACCCCTCAAACTTTTTGACCCC
>Ga0209599_10000401_pt1 | contig 28657 bp, 27 predicted proteins | sample Shrwel_input2_FT_FD_187534 | JGI IMG/M metagenome (GOLD analysis project Ga0209599, IMG submission 187534) | Subsurface microbial communities from deep shales in Ohio, USA - Utica-3 well 1 S input2 FT (SPAdes) (version 2) ...
ACTGTGTCTGCTGATAGCTGTACAGCCAGTCGATATTACTGCGCACCTGCCGATACTGCGCTTTGAAAAGCGGAAATAACGGTAATTTCCCAAGGGCTGGGCCTTTCAATTGGAACATCACCTCTTGTTGCAGATCACGGCGCTTGGCTGCCAACACGGCGCTAAAACCCCGATATTGTTGTTGCCCAAACTGCCACAGCAAGCTTGCTTCGATGCCGCTTGGCCATTGCCTGCTCAGGCCGAGAGTGCTCAGTTGACTTTGACTGGCATGCTCAGCCAGTTTATTTTGCTGCTGTTGCAGCGTCAGACCGCTGAAAAGTAGCCACTGCGGGTTTAACTGCAGCAGATAATGTGCACTTAGACTCCTGAGGCTATCACTTTGATAGCGCAGTCGCTCAGGCTGAAACACCAACTGCTGATACTCAGCGTTCAAACGTACCATACTGTCATTATCCAGCAGTTGTTGCCATTGGCTCTGCATACCAGCAGCGTGCAGCAAAGGTTGTTGACCAAACCATTGCTGTTGCCAGCTTGGCGTCAGTTGCCATTGGGTGTTGGCTGAGCGATAGCTGTAACCGGCACGGCCACTGAAGTTGTGCAGGTTAAATTCACTGTGATCGTGAAAGAATTGTTGTTCAGTACTGAATTCAGCGAGTACGCCATGAGATTGCTGCAATGCCCAGTGTCGCTGGGCGCTGGCGTTCAATGAGGTGGTGATCGCACCCGCAGCAGTTGGCACTGAACGTTCCAGTAAACACTGATTGTCGGGCAAAGGTAACAAACAGGCGTAGCTTTCTGAACTCAGATTCAGATTGCTGTCGTATCCTGTGGCGAGCGTGACCTGGCCTTGCCAGCGCTGTTGGGTGGTTAATGACGCCAGATAACCGGCCACCGTTTGTCTGACGCCGGCCGCATGTGCCGCATCTTCGGGCAAGGCGGTAATAATTTCACTGAATAACTGCAGCGCTTCGCGCTGATGCTGTTGTTCAAAATGGACACGGGCCAGTTCTAGTTTGGCACTCAGCACATCAGGTTGCTGCCGGACTAATGCAGTAAAATGGCGCTGGGCACCGGCTAAATCGCCTTGTGCTCTGGCTAAAGCACCATGGGCATAACTCAGCAAAAATGGATCGGCATTGGCCAGTTGCTGATAGTGTGGCAGCAACTGTTGCACCTGTGGCCAGTTTTTTTGTTGCACCGCCTGATGCAATTGCCTGGCATACCGGGCCGGGTCTATGCCGGAGTCGGCTGCAGCTGTGGGGACAGCTGGCACCTTTGGCTGAAATATTGCGGGGATGGTTGTGTTGGCCTGGCTGCTGCCCGGCATGCAGAGTAAGACCAGTACTATCAGCAGCAACATCACAGCGCTGCGAGCAGGATTTGACATCATGAATTCCGCTTGGTTGTCGGGGCTGCAACCGCAGCCCCGACAGCTAACCTGTTAGTTTTTCTGACCACCAAAAGCGGTATCCAGCGTTTTGTTGTCAAAGGTGGCAATACCAGCTAAACCAGCAGCATTGGCGCCAAAGAAACGGCCTTGTACATTGCCTGTGCTGTTGCCATTTGCGATGGCTGTCCCGCTAAACTTGGTATTCGCAATGTTTGAATTGATGCCAATGTTCAGTTGGCTATTACTCAGTTGGCCTTGCAAGGTTCTGTCGCCGAAATTGGCAGTCAGAGTGCCATTGAGGGCATTGTCGCCACTGAACTGATTAATGCCTTTGACGGCATAAGTGGCAATACCTTGCTGCGGCACTGTGCTGCCTTTGCTGTCGCCGACATAGTAAACAGTGCGGTTGGCAAAGTCAGGCGTATTGCTGGACGACCACTCACCAAACCAAACGTCTTGTGCTGCCACCTGGGCAAAACTATAGCTGCTGGTATTGTGGTTGCTATTGGTACGATAGACCCCTTGGCTTTGCGTCGCCTGGCGGCTTAAACCGGCCAGGTCGACCTTCCTGCCATTAGCGGCACCAATGCCCGCTTTACCAGGGGTATGAATACCAGGAACCCGGACTTGTGACTCGCCAACCTGGCGCTGGCTCGGATCACTACTGACTCCGACAATCGTGCTCGCAACGCTAATCGCGCTGCTGCAAACTAACACACTGCTGATGCCTAACATCATGATTGCTTTCATATGGTGCTCCTAATAGAAGTGGGATTTCATCAACATCAAACGGATGTCCTTGTTATACCGCGGCTGACATTTAAATCTTCAATCACTATTGAGAATTATTTGCATTTATAAGTTAAGGCTACCGCTGCATGCAACGGTAGCCTGTGCTGTCAGAAGCGGGCTTTGATCATCAGTTTTATGGTGCGGCCTGGGGGTGGCACGGTCGACCGTACCATTGGATCCAGGTAGTATTGGTCAGTGGCATTATTGGCTTGTAGTTCGGTCTGCCAATCCGCGTTGAATTGGTATTTGACATACAAGTCCAAAGTGGTCGCGGATGAACGTTCTAACTGTTCACCTTTTTGGCTACCGGACAAATAAATCAGCCGGCCGCCTGTCGTCAGGCGAGAATCCAGCCAGCGCCAACCTGCATGCAGGTTGCCACTGATTTTCGGCGTTGTTAAATCACTGATGTAATTCGCGCTATACCCCTGAAAACCGCCATGCACGCAATCTCCTGCCAGTGGTTTTTTGTCAGAGAGACGATGCGTATCTGTGATCGCGCCTGAGTTTGCATCACATACCTCATTTTCTAACAAATAAGCGGCGCCCAGATCGGCGAACCAAAGTCCCTGATCAGTGCGGCCTTGCAGTTCAATACCTCTGAGAGTCTGTTGATCTAAATTAGAAAATTGCAAGTCACTATTGCGTTCAATCACATTTTCAGTGCGGTTGTGGTAGTAGGTTAATTTGACATCAGCCTGCGCAAAATAGTGAATATAGGCCAGTTCAATATTATGGCTATGTTCTGGCTCCAGCAGACGCCATTTATTCACGGAGGCAGAAAAACCAAGCGTGGATTCAAACATGCTGGGGAAACGCAGTGCTTCGGTGTAACTGAGGTAAACTCTTTGTTGTTCACTCCAGTGCCAGGTGGCGGAGAGCATTGGCTGCCAACCGTGGTTTTTTACTGCGCCGGTGTCAAATACAGTGCTGGATTCACCGAGATCACCGTATGTGCCATTAAAATTGCAAGAGAGCACGCCAGGGATTGCCTCGAGTTTACCATTGAGGCAGCTATTCTGTGCCCGATGATAACGGCCTTGGCCATCGTGAGGCCACAGCAACAGCGCTTGCAACTCGGGCATTTGACTCAGTTCGTCATCACCATACTCAATATATGTCTTACGTATTTCGCCGGTCTTTTGGTAATGTGCGATGTCGCGGGCAAGCAGTTCTAACAGATATTGTTTATGTTCTGAACCAAACGGACTTGCCTTGATCCATTGCTGTAAAAATGCTGCAGCTTCAGGGGTGCGGCCAACTTCAATATTCATTTTTAGACCCGCTTCAAGGCGGCTGTCGCCAAACATCTCAGGTATTTTTTCCAGCAGCATCGCTTTGGCATCATCTTGTGCGCGATAACGGCTGTATTTAGCCCCCAGTGTGAACTCAAGTGATTGCAAGGGTTGCCAGTGTAACTGTTGCAGAAACTCAGATTCTTGCCGGCGGCCTTCGCGGGGCAACTGGCGGAAATAATTGCTGTCGGAATCGAGTTGATCATTGGTGCGCAATTGTTGCTTTTGACCGCGCAAGGCCAGGGTCAGTTGCAAATTATCCCGCAGTTGCAGTGTGTTGCTGAACTCAAGCCCGGTCCGTTGATCATCTGCGTGCGCCACTGCCGTATTGCGGAACAGCGGGCTGGCTCCTGGTGGTATGTACTGATCGTCAGCAATTTCATTGGCAAAATTGGGAAAACCACCGGCTGAATTGGTCAGGCTATCGGTATCAGTGTGCCAAATTTTGCTACGCAGCTTGAGATATGGGTGGCCGGCGTCCCAGTTGTGCTGCAAGCTGAAGCTGCGGCTATCGACCAAACTTTCTGGCCATTGCGCCAGTTTATTGCCAGGTTGTAAGTTGCCGGTGCGGCTGGCCATAATTTCGCCATAACGGGCATCTGAGCGGCGCAGCATCAGTTCGATGTTCTGTTGCTCGTTAAAATGGTAAGTGGATTTGACGAGCACTGATTCCATCTGATGTGAAGTGTTTGGCACTTCATAACCTGGTAACTGACGGCGCGCCAGTGTGCGGGTTGGCACTAGATTGGGATCGACAAATGGCGGCATTTCATCGTTGTAATATAGATAATTGTGTTTGCCCGAGAAATAGTTGCCTTTATCCATCAGGGCATAGGCTAACAGCCAGTCATACTGCTTATCACGTCCGGCCAGCGCCAGGCGGTAGCTGTAATCATCACCTGCCAGCGGATTATTGCTTTTATTGGAACTCATCGGCTGTAGCAGGCTTAAATCGTTGATCGGATAACCCATCCATTCGCCTGGTTCGATGAAATCAGTGACTTCGCGGTAATCTTTGCCGGTTAATAAGGTCGGGAATCTTGGTTTGACAGCGTTGCTGCTCCCATCGACCAGCAATTCAGCGGCAAAAGTGTCTTTATCACGCAAAATATCAGCGGCAGCTATGGTTTGGATGGCAATACCGCCGCCGACTGAGGTGGTCACGTCAGCCAAATGCTGTGGGCCTTTGTAAGCCTGGATACCGCCGATCAGGTTGCTGTCGATATAATTGCGATTGGAAATACCACGATAACCACGCCACAGGGTCAATGCCTGCTCGGTACCATCAATGGTCACTGGCACTCGGCCCGGGCCTTGAATGCCACGAATATTAGGATCAATACCGCCACCGTTTCGAGCATCACCGCTAAACACATTGGTCATGCCACGTAACACATCGGCTTCACTTTTACCGCGAAAACGTTCGGTAATTTCTTTGTTGTGATACACAGTAGAACGGTCGCGATCATACACGTCATCTGCTTTACTTTGTTGCTGCTGCGCAGCCGTCTGACGACTAGTCACTTCAATGGTATCAAGTCGGTTTGCCTCAGCCGGAGCAATCAAGATGCTGCCATCGGCTTGTGGTAAAGCTTGCCAGCCGCTGCCTGCCAGCAACAAGGTTAATGCTTGATTGCTTTGGTATTGTCCTTGCAAACCAGCACTGCGAATGCTCTGATCCGGCGTGGCGCGAAAATGTAATTTTTTGCCGGCGATTTTGCTATAAGCCGTTAATGCCTCATACAAAGAGCCTGGCGCTATTTGTAGATTGAGCTGTTGTGCTGCCACAGGGCAAGCGCTGATAAGACTGGTGGCAAGGAACATTGGCGCGAGGCTGGACCAGCTGCGCTGTGAAAACTGAGGAAATGGCACTGATGGACTCCTTAAATCTGGGTATTCAGACAGCTGCTATACCGCCGCTGCTTGCCAAAACCTCAAGTTAAATGAGAATTATTTCTATTTATTGATGCAAGCACATCGTTGTCGCGCCTGCGCTAAATATTTATCCACGGAAGACATCGACACACCCAGTTGTTGCGCGATGTCACGACAGGACAGCCCTTCGAGTTGAAACAGCAAAAATGCTTGTCGACAATTGGCGGAGAGTTGCTGCAGTTGCCTGCTGATCTGTTGCAGTTGTTGCTGTTGCTGCAATAAGTCTTCCGGCGAGAGAGCGTTTGCTTCATTGTCGCTTGGCTGGTGTTGTAAATATTGCTGGGCGGTTTTCTGCCGTCGGTACCGATCAATCAGTAAACCTTTGGCGATATGGGTCAGATAGCGGCGTTGCTGATCCACCTCAGCTGGCAGGCGGCCACTGCTGAGGATACGAAGGTAAGTGTCCTGTGTAAGCTCACGGGCAGTATCGAGACAACGCAACTGCCGGTACAGGTAGCGACATATCCAATTTTGGTGCTGTAGGTACATAGCGCCAATATGCTGCCGGGTCTCTGTTTCAGTGCTGACTCCATCATGCTGCATAACACCATTTCCTCCATAAAATGCGGATGAGAATTATTATCATTTAATTTATAGGAACAAAGCAACCAAAATACTGTCGTCGGCCTCAATGATCTCGCTGCAACGGCGTGTAAAATTTGCGCCGATGCCAGGCATGCGACCAGCAGTTGCTTGCCACTCCAAACACAAAGTTGCACTTGCCGAAGTTTATTCATCAACTACACTTTGTTAAATTTTTTGGCTAAAAGTGTTTTTTATGTTTAGGTTTATCCTATTGCTGTGCTGTCTGCTCGTCGCTGCAGCCAGCAAACCTGATTTGTTGCTGGCACAACTCTATGACGAAAGCATTGATGTGCGGCAGTATTGGATCAGCGAAAAACTCGATGGCGTGCGGGCGTTTTGGACAGGTCAGCAGCTCGTCACGCGTGGCGGTCAGGTCATCGCTGCGCCGGACTGGTTTATTGCGCAATTTCCGCCGCAAGCCTTAGATGGCGAACTTTGGCTGGGGCGGAATCAGTTTGCGCAGACTTTAAGTATTGTCAGTAAAACGCAGCCGGTGGAGCAGGAATGGCGGCACATCCGTTATGCTATTTTTGAATTGCCAAACGCCGCTGGCACCTTCACTGAGCGCATCGCAGCGATGCAAGCGCTGGTGCAGCAGTCCAACAGCCCTTATCTGCAGTTGATCCGGCAATTCCGCTTGCAAAGCAAAGCTCAATTAATGGCGAAACTACGTGAATTAGAGCAGCAAGGCGCTGAAGGCCTGATGTTGCATCATCAGGCGGCACTTTATAAAACCGGCCGCAGCGCTGATTTACTGAAACTAAAAAGTTATCAGGATACCGAAGCGGTCGTTATTGGCTATCGTCCAGGCAAAGGCAAATATCAGGGCATGGTAGGGGCATTAGTGCTGAAAACACCAGAAGGCAAAACCTTTGCTATTGGCAGTGGTTTAACCGACGCGTTGCGCCAACAGCCGCCCCCCATTGGCGCGCTGGTGACCTACAGGTTTAATGGCCTGACCAAAAATGGCCTGCCGAGGTTTGCCCGGTTTTTGCGGGTCCGGACGGACTAGCCAGCCTTGAAGCCACTTGCACAGTGTCGAAAAATGGTATATCAGCACAAAGCATTAAGCTTTATTCGCAGCCACTGGAACAAATCCGGATGGTGCATCAAGCGCGGCTTGGTTCACTTAATAGCATCAGGATTTGACCCATCAGCATTGATGCAGCGACGCACCTCGGCAATATCATGGGGGACGATGCCGTTTTGATTCCAGCCAACGGTCAAATCAGCCCAGCTATCGGGCTTCACAGCAACAGCATATTCAGTATCAACTTCGGCAGCAGGCTTGCTGGCGGTGGTGGTGCGTCTGTCGCGGCGGAAAATGTTTAAGATTTTCCGGAAAGTATTCAGGCATCTGCTCATTCTGGCGCGCATGGTTTTATTGATCGAGATGATGTAAAACGGCAGCATAGTGCTCAGTGGCCATCCTTACAAGAGACGGCGTATCTGGGACCATGCTCAGATATCAGTCATAACAAGCGATGGAAGCTAGGAAGCAACAAATTTTGCGAGCTTATATTAAGCTAGTCAGCGTTAAGCTTTTGGTTGCTATCAACTATATCTGGTTCTGAACTAGTAGCCGCTCTAATTTGAAGTTATTAACGTTCGAATGCACAGCAATCCATTCGACAAAATCACTTATCCAAATTCTACTGACCATGCTTATTTTGAGTCTTGCAAAAGCTTTCGAGGTAATTTAGTTATTTAATGCACAGGCTATTTCCGCTAGAATCACTGTTTATCTTTACAGATCATCGTGATCTGTAGATTAGACAAAATAAGTGTTGGAATATGGCTTATCAGGATCTCAAACCTAGCTTTGCTCGCCATGAAACCTTTGGCTTAAGATACAGTTGGTTACCTAAAGGTTTTCAGGCTTTTAATAGCGACAAAGGGGCTTTAGCGTTTACTGATGATTACGCTACTGTTAGGTTAGGAGTTGGTAAAAACATGGTAAATGCCATTTTTTATTGGCTTCAAGCTGCCGAAATTATTGATAAAGTCAGCAATGATTACGTTATAACAGACTTTGGCAACGCTATTTTAGAACAGTATGACCCTTATCTTGAGGATGACGGTTCGTTACAGCTGATTCATTGGCAATTGTGTAAAAACCCGACCCTCGCGTTAGCTTTTTATTGGTTTTTTGGTCGTTATCACGCTTTATCCTTTAGTTATGATGAGGTTGCTACTGCATTTAAAGATTTCTGTCGTGGTCGTCTAGGCGTGTCGGTTAGCGATTCGTCTTTAGACAAAGACATAACTATGGTTTTACGAATGTACGCACCGCAGCGCAAGAAAAAAGACTTGATAGAAGATAGTTTTGATAACCCGATGGCACAACTCGCTTTAGCGCAGTACAGTGAAGCTGACCACCGCTATATCAAGTCAGTGACTGACCAACCGGAACTAAGTACCCATATTTTTTGCAGTGTAGTTAGTGATTTCGCACATCAGAAAGGTGCTGATATTTCAGTTTCTCTGGCAGATTTAATGAAAGGTCAGGAGTGTTTGCCTGGGCCTGCAAGTTGTTTTTGTTTATCTCAAAGCGGCACTATAACTATGTTGGAACGTATGCAGCGTGAATACGCACAGCAGCTAGAGCTAAAAGAACAAGCTGGTAATTGGGTATTGTACTTCCGCGAGGGTGAAAAAAGCATCGGTGAGCTACGCGATCTTTCATTAAAAAATTACTACCAAGGTTACAATGCGCAATAAAAACAAAGTGTTAAAAGCACTCATTATAAACACCTACTACTCGCGCTCAGTTAACGTTGAACGTGACTTATCTGACGAAGAGGTGATACGCGCTTATATTCCAACTGCTCGGGCAAAAGAAACATTAAGTCGCTTGCTCGATAGCGCTAGCAATGCCAAGCGTACCTGTGCTTTTTCATTAATCGGTCCTTACGGCTCAGGCAAATCAAGTTTTGCGGTGTTTTTAACACAGTTATTAGCAGCAAAAGGTAACTCTGCACAGCGAACGGCACTGAATGTTTTAACACAAGCCGATACAGAGTTAGCAAAAGGGTATCTGCAACACCTAGAAGGCGGCAGGTACTTGCCTTTGGTGTTAAGTGGCAACCCTGAGCCGTTATCACGCCGGTTAATGGAAGCTATACGAAGCGTGGCCATGCAAAACGGTAAGATGCTAAATGTTGTTGAAACCATTGACGAGCTAAGGAAGCGCGATTACAGCCACGAAGATATAAAACACGTGCTGATGCTACTGCAGCAGTGTTTCCATGCACAAGGTGGCCAGGGCTTGCTGTTAATACTCGACGAGTTTGGTAAATTTCTTGAGTACGATGCCCGCCACAGCAACAGTGAAGATATTCACTTGCTACAAATTATTGCTGAAGCTAGCAAAGGCTCCGAGCATGGTCGTATTTTGTTTTTCGTCTTATTACATCAAGCGTTTGATCAATACGCTAAAGGCATGAGCGACTCACTGAAAAAAGAGTGGAGTAAAATTCAGGGACGCTTTGAAACCATTCCATTTCTGGAAAGCACCGAGCAAACGCTTAAAATTCTGGCGAATAGCTTTAGCTATCAACAAACGGACCTAGAGCTAGCATTTCACTCTGGGCAGATAAGCGATGCGGCACGTTATTTTTTAGCTGCTGATTTGTTGAAAACCAGCTTAGACGAAACAGAGTTAACGGCACTTCTGCAACAGTGTTATCCGTTGCATCCTATTACGGCCTTAGTGTTGCCGCAGTTGTGCCAGAAGGTGGCGCAAAATGAGCGCACGCTTTTTTCATTTATTGGTAGCCATGAACCTTTTGGTTTTCGCGAGCTTGCACAAAATAGCAAAAACGGGTTTATTGGTTTAGATGGCATTTACGATTACTTTATCGCTAACCAATCAGGCGCCATCACCGATACCCTTACGCAAAAACGTTGGTATGAGGTAATAAGCGCCGTTGACCGGCTGGGTGACGCAGAAGCCGATGCGGTGAGCCTGCTCAAAGCCATAGGTTTATTAAATATTATTGGCGTACGAGGCGGTTTTAAAGCCTCTGAAGAATTGCTGCAGCTGCTACTTGGCTCTGTATTTGAAACCGCTAAACAATCATTGATTAGCAAATCACTTATTGTGTTTCGTCGCTACAGCCAAGAATATGCAGTTTGGCAAGGTAGTGATTTTGATTTAGATGGCGCAACGGAAAAAGCAAAAAACGAAATAGGCCAGTTCAGTCTGGCTGAACGGCTAAATAGCCAAAGTCCGTTAGAGCCAATCATCGCTCGTAAACACAGTTTCGAAAAAGCGGCGCTGCGTTATTTTATGCCGGTTTTTTCTGACATAAGCAGCTATAAAAAACTACTCGATAAAAACGATGAGCCAAGGCTGATTATCTTTTTACTGCAAGGTGCAGAGGATCAAAAGCAAGTTAATAGCATTGCTAAGCAGTTTGTCAGTACTAAGCGTAGTTCAGATGTGTTGCTATTCTGGCCAAATGCCACTGTTATCGCTGATGCTGTGCTAGAGGTTTTGGCATTAAAGCAAGTGCAGCAATATGAGCAGCTATTAAAAGAAGATAGGGTGGCACTGCGAGAATTTAGTGATAGGCTTTATGCTGCGGAGTTGCATCAACGTAAGGTGCTAAAACAGGTTATTGAAGACACTTCGAAGGCACAATTTTTTGCGCCGGCGCTCACTGATGGTGCAAACAATCTTGGCGCAGTCGATGTCGGTAACCGCCGCTCACTACAATCTTTACTAAGCCAAGTGTTAGATCAGGTTTATGTGAGTGCGCCTATTATTCGTAATGAGCTAATCAACCGCGAAGCGCCATCACCTCAGGCTAACTTAGGTAAGAAAAACTTGCTGTTAGCAATGCAGCAACACAGTGGCATAGACAGCTTTGGCATTGAAAAATTTCCGCCTGAAAAAGGTATGTACCTGGCAATATTCCGCGAATCAGGCATCCATAAGCAAGTTGACGACACTTATATGCTTGCAGAGCCGGATGCTGAGTATGACAAAACCAATATCTTGCCGGTATGGCAAGAAATTAAAGACTTTTTTGAGTCAACTAAAGCTGGTGCCAAAGGGTTTGACGAGTTAGAAACTAAACTAACTGCACCACCCTATGGTGTTAAGCCTGGTGTGTTGTCTATTTTCTATGTTACGGCCATGATGCTATGGCAAAACAAAATCGCCATTTTTGAAGAAGGTGTATATCAGCCCGATGGTTTAACGCCAATGCGGCTGCAGATTTTTCTAAAGAACCATAAGTATTTTAAGATTCAGCTATTTACACAGGCTAATACACAAGAGCGTTACTTGGATGCACTAGCGGCAAAGCTGGGTATAGCGATAGGTACATATAGCTTACTGGATTTGTCAAAACAGTTAATGACACCAGTTATACAAGCTCAAGACTTTACGCAAAATACTGAAAAGATGTCCGAAAAGGCGTTACAGTTACGACAAGCAGTTAAGTCATCAAATACGCCGCAAAAGGTATTAGTTGATACTGTTCCAAAGATTTTTTCTATAGATGCAAGTGACCACAGTTCCGTTGACAAAGGGCTAGAAGAATTACTTGCAGTGGTGAGAGAAATAAAGCAACGTTATACCAAGATGTTGCAATTTTTTGCGGCGGAGTTAGGACAAACCTTTTCTGTAAGTCGTGACGACACGATTGACTTAAAAGACTATGTTCTGCAAATTAAGCAACACGTTTCTGCTTTTGGAAATAAGTTTGACGGATTGTTACCAGCTGGTTCTGAAGAACAATTGCTAATAAACGCGCTAAGGGTGAAAGCGGATATTGAGCATCCAGTAGACTGGTTAACTGAGGTTTTAACTGTAGTCGGACGAATTAGTCCGGAAAAATGGACAGACCGTGACGTCGAGCATGTAACCAGTCGATTAAAAAAAATACATGCCGGATTTGCTGATGCGATGGAATTGCTTGATAGTAATAAAAAAACAAAAAAACATACTAATCTGTTTTTTGTTAAAAGTTTAAGCAGTGAAAAGGAAATCCGACGCCAAGCTGTTGCCATTACAGATAAGCAAACAGAACAAGCGGAAACGCTCGCAAAAGAATTAGAACAGACTCTGAGATCACAAAAAGTAGACGAGGCGGTAATTACTGCAGTGCTAAGTAAACTAATAAACAAGGTTATTCATGAGTGAGAAAAAGGTGCGTCATGTGTTAGGGCTGTCCGGTGGAAAAGATTCCACTGCGTTAGCGCTATATATGAAGAAAAAGCACCCCGAGTTGGAGATTGAGTACTTTTTCTCAGATACCGGTGCTGAGCTTGAAGAGGTATACGAATACCTGCACGAGTTGGAAAAAATTATCGGCCCAATCCATCGCTTAAAAGCTGATAGTAACTTTGATGACTTATTAAAAATCCACGGTCACTACCTACCTAGTGTCAGGCAGCGTTGGTGCACCGTGCAAATGAAGTTAAAACCGTTTGAGCGTTTTGTCGGTGACGATCCAGTCATTAACTATGTCGGTATTCGCGCAGACGAAGCGCATTACCGTGAAGGCTACAAAGATGGTAAGCCAAATATCGAGGTCAAATTCCCCTTTATCGAAGATGGCCTAACTAAGAATGACGTGAAGAATATTCTAGAGGCTTCAGGTATTGGTTTACCCAAGTATTACCAATGGCGCTCGCGTTCAGGTTGTTATTTCTGTTTTTTCCAACAAAAAGGCGAGTGGGTTGGCTTATTGGATCGCCACCCAGACCTTTATGAAAAAGCAGCACAGTACGAAAAAGTGAATGAAGTAACGGGTCAGCGGTATACATGGATGCAGGGTACTTCGTTAGAAGAGTTTAAATTACAAGCAGATAAGTATCGGCAAGCCAAAGCTAAGGACAAAGATAAACACGTGTCTTGGCAGGAGCAATTAAAGCAGCAAGCCGAAACTAATGCGTTTGATGACGACGATGATCTTTGGGATCGTGGTTGTTCTATATGCCATTTATAAAAAGTTCAGTAAGGAGGTTTTATGGAAAAGCGGCAAGGAAGAGTTAATGCCGGAAGGTTGTTTGAAGCTTTAGGTAAAATCGGCTATTCGCCTGACTCTGCTATTTTGGACATAGTCGATAACTCAGTTGCATATGGTGCGACTAAGATTCAAGTTGAAGTTAAAGGGCGAAAAATAAAACTTGAAGGGGCAAAACGTGAAAAGACTGTCGTTGAGAGTTTTATTATAAAAGACAATGCAGTTGGAATGGATGAGTCTAGTCTTGATAATGCTATTGGTCTTGGTTCGAATGCTTCCCATTATGATGACAAAACTCTTTCTAAATTTGGGCTAGGTTTAAAATCAGCGTCCTCATCGTTAGGTAAAAAACTCACAGTAATCACGACAACTGATGGTGTCCATTTTATAAAAGGCTGCGTAGATCAAGATCTACTTGGTGATGAATACGAATATGATTTTGGTCCTGCAACTGATGATGAAGTTTCAGAAATGAAAACTTTTCTTCAAGGATCTACCTCTGGAACGTTTGTTATTATAGAAAAGCCAAGGCTTGATAGCTTGCCGTCAATAGGTGAGATATTAACAAAATTAAAAGATAAATCCGGTGTTATCTTCTATTACTACTTGACTGGAAAAGTGCCTGATAGAAAAAAAGTAACGTTGATGATAGATGATCATACTGTAGAAGGTTTTGATCCTTTACATATCGACGAGATACAAGGCAATGATGGAGATCTCAATGAGTCTACTTGGGATGGGATGTCTGTTAAGTGGATCACTAGACCACAAAAGATCCAAGTCTCAGAGGAACACCCTGAATGTTTAGCAACTGTAGAAATAACTCAGTTGCCGCATCCTCCTTCCGTCGGAAAATCAGGTCTGATGACTGCGGCTCAATGTCGGGATAAGTTTATGATCGGCGCTGGGAATTACGGGATCTATGTCTATCGAAATTACCGTTTGATCTCTTGGGCAGCGTCTTTAGATGTTGTTCAGCAAGATCAAGATTTGTACAGTTTCAGAGGAAGATTATTTATAAATTCTGATTCTGATGACGTCCTAAATATTGACGTGACTAAAAGTAGGATACAGCTTTCAGATTTGGCTAAATCTCAGTTAACGCCCAGTTTAAGCGAAGCTAAAAGAAAAAGTATTTCAGCTTGGAAAATTAGAAGTAGAGTTGTCGATGATTTAACTAAAGGTACACCGCACACAGACATAAATGATGCTATAGATAAAGTTGATACTCAATTAATCAAAGATGAGCAAATTGATGAAGATCTATCTTCGCCAAGTGAGAAAGTAGCTATTCGAGAAAGGAAGAAAAAGCTAGAAGAATCAAAACCAACCACACCTGAAGAAACTAAGAAGGTTGAGGAAGGAAACGAAAAAGTTCAATATGTGGATAGCTTGGATAACAATCAGCTGTGGCAAAGGGCCCATGATCCAAAGCTTGGGATGATTGTAAGGGTAAATAGATCTCATCGGCTTATTAGAGAGGTTGTTGACATACAAAGCAATAATGCGACATTAATAAAACTGTTGGATACCATGTTTTTTGGTATGGCTAAAGGAGAATATAGATTCCTCTATTCGTCAGAGCATAATATATCTGTTGATAAAATGGAGGGGATTCTCGATGACTATAGAGAATATGTTGGATCAGAATTGTCAGATCTTATAAAAAGAATTGGGGCGAAGAATATTTTAAATGGTGGAAATTGATTCTGATTTTTACGTCAAAGACTCAAGAATAGCAACTGCGTCTCCGGCTATTTATTGTTTAATTTCACTTCAGATAAGGTGTGTTTATGTTGGTCAAACTAATTCAAAGCTTGGAGTTTTGGGTCGATTTGCTCAACATTTATCTGCAAGCGAATCTAATACATTTAAACAGAGAGTTTTTTCTATTTATAAGTATGAAGATATTGAGCTTCAGAATGTAATAGGAACTTACTTTTGTTTGCCCAAAGAGCATAGATTCTTGAGTAATGCTACAGATTATAGAGATGCTGTGGAAGCCTTAACTCAGGATCACATAATTCCGATTGCAGCATCATTAGGAATGACTGTCATATCTAGAGTACAAAAAAATCCACAATGTAATCTCGATGATATTAAAGTCCTATCTGAGATAGCGGCCAAAAAGTTTTCTAATTTTATCGAGCGTCAGCTTCAATAAATTTTGAAAAAATTACAATACTCTGACTGCTCAAATCAATTTTTACACGCTCGCGTAATCCGGGCGTGTCTGTTTTCCCCCAGTCTAAATATGTAAGAAGCGTTACTTTTCCTGAGGTAATGTGGATCTTAATTTCATTCACCTCGTCGATATCCCCATAGAGTTGCAGCGCGGATCCAACATATACGCGTAGTATCGCCGGCATGTAATTGAGATAACGTTTTTCAATAATTAGCGAGTGGGGATTTTCATCTTCGTAAACAAGTTTGCCGTTAACTTTCTCAGCTATTGCGAGACAGGCTTGTTCGATAAAGTCCGTATTCGCAATGCTAAACAACAATTCTTTGGCCTGCGTTAACGCCACATTGTAGTTACCAAAAAACGCCTTAATATCTCGCTTTAAACCCTCTGGTTGCTGGGCATAGCTTTTATGTTTTTGAAACAGCGAAAGAGCGAAGTACACTAGCAAATCTTCCTTGCGCATAGCGGCTGCATGCTCAAGCTCGTCCAGGTTGTACCATTTGCCAACCAACCGTATTGCTTTTTTCGGTGACCCCGCTATTTCGTTGATCTGCTTGTAATCAGTAAATTCGTCTTCCGCTGGCAAACGGCCAAGGTCCAGGCAGCATTTCCAGAAAGCTTCAAATAACGGTTGGTGTTGAGTAAATAGCAAGTGTGCTTGGCTTTCTGGCACTCGCTCGGGCGCGGTCAGGTGCCGCCATTCGTAATGCCGTTTTTGTCGACTTTGTTGGAACTGCTGCTCCAGGTTTTTATCGCGAAATATATAAAAAATGCCAGGGCCAATAGCGATAGCATTTTCATCCAGTGTGGTTTCAATAAATTCTTTCAGCTCGCTTTGGCTGTAGTACTTTTGAAACGTATTGCGTGAGGTAATTACGCCGTCTTTGTATGGTTGAAACTGAGCAATGTAACTCTCGTTGGCAAGCATGGCCGACACCACCAGCAGCTTTTGCGCCAATTCCCAGCTGCCAAGCAGGGCGTCTAAGCGCTCGTCTTTATCTTCAATGACGTTAATCACGAAGCCAAGGTTAACGATATCAGAGCTGACTTTATCGGCATCGGGCTTAAAGTTTGGGTCCCAACCCAGTACATCTAAGCCATGAGCTTCCAGCTCACGTAAATCATCGCCCCTGCCGCAACCATAGTCAAAAACTGAGCAATCGCCTTGCAGGAAGCCATGCTTGACAAGGGTTTTCATCGGTGCAGATAGCTCATGCCGTACTATGGCGGTTTTATGTCGGTCGATATTTTGCTCATCTTCAGCGCCGGGCAGTGCTGAACTTCGAAACAGCCTGCCATCCATTAACTCATAACCATGTTTAGCTATAATCCGCTGCCAACTCGCTTTAAACCCGATCATTCTAGGGTTATCATACAAACCTGCGGCTTCGCCTTCTTGAGTAATCAGGCAAAAGCTTTCATAGTCAGGGTGTTCCGGCAGAATAAAGTGTTCTTTACGATGCAGTATCGGCGGGTTGTCATGTTCGTCATATCGGGTAACCCTGTGCTGCAGTTTAGCTAAATCTACTGTGATGCTTTGCTGCAATAAAGGGTAAGCATCAGTGTAAAAATTCGGGTAGTTCAGCAGAGATAAACGAAAATTCGCTTTAAACAGCTTAACAATATTCCAGTCGCTGTCTGGTACTTTAAGTGCAGAAGCAACTACACCAATAAACCTAGCCAGCAAAGGTGGTAAAGCACTAAATGCATCTTTATGAAGGTAAATAGCATCTGGTAGCTTTTTACCTGTTCTTACTTGCTTTATCAGTTCGTTAAACTTTTCAGAATTCATCGCTAAATCTCTTGTGCTAGGGTTATTGCGTTTTTACCGAAGCCTCTCTTGCCGGGGTAACGTCTCCCGTTGTTACTTTGATGCATTATTTGAAGATGCTTCAAAGGTTCATCTGAAACACTGATATGAATCGGCCGGCTTCGGCTGTAAAAATACAGCTTGTCGAAATTTAACTGTTGGCAAATATACAATGCTACCTGGTGCATCTGTTGTTCATAACCCTGGACTATAAAATCACAGGCAGCGCCGGGTCGATTGCAAATGGCAGAACCTTTTAAATTGAGTTCAGCACAAGCGTGCTGATCTAAGCTCGGTGCAGTGCCTGCAGGAGATAAAAGCTGGATATATCGGCTTAGCGCCGGACTGGTAAAACCGTAGGTAATGGTTAAACAGCCAAAATGGTCAGCTAAAGGCAGCAGTATCTGCTTGGTAAGCTGCGACAGATAAAACTCCGACGTCTGCGTTGGCGTATTGTCAGCAGCAAAATGATGCTTGGTTCGGTGCCAATTTAGTAGCTGAAAGTATAACTCTTCATAGCTTTGCACCACCATTACTTCTCAGGTTGCGTAGGTAACAAGTAAAAAAAACGGTTACCTTCTTTGCGAAACTGTAGCTTTCCTGTCAGGCGCATATGCATCAAATGGCAATCTGATACCTTAAGCATTTTTTTCGTTTCTTTGCTGCTAAACCAGTCTTTCTGCTCGTTGTCCATAATTAGCTTGCTCTTTTCTATGACTAACCCTAGTGAGTGGTGGAGCTGTTTAAATATTTATAGGTTATCCGCAGCTTGATTACTCGTTTGATAAATAGACGGGATATTGATTTGTCATATTAACGAAGTCACGTTATCAAGCGAATTTATTACTCTTATTAATTCAAGTCAACGACTATACACGAAGCTCTGTGCCTGCATCTGAACTTTTGCAGCTGTTCGGCGATCAGTGAGTTTCTTGGTTGTGTACCTGCAGTTGTTGCCAAAAAGCACTCGCAAACAATAGGTACAATATAGCCAAATGCCTGCTTAGGGCGAGATCACACGCCATCAAATTACAGCGATTTGTTTTGGCACAGCGTGGGTATTGGCTTGGTTATTGGTTGAAACACAATCGCCACGTCAGTGTTCCAATCGGGCCTTGCGCTGTAAAGTGCTCACTTGCACCTTCAGTGCCGTAGACGCTACCAAAGCGGCTTATCTGGTTTTGTCTGTTGTCATACTTGCTTTTATGCTTGTGCTGGCATGTAATGGCGCCGTTTTGTTGTCATCAGTTGCAGGTAAACGTATGAAGAAGATGGTCAGAGATATTGGATTGTTTGTCGTTGCACCTATCGTGCTGCTGGGCGGGTTGATGGTCTGGATGTTTGCTGCCACCACGCCATCCTGCACCAATGGCATCACCCAGCAAGTCATCTCACCGGACGACCGGTTTAAAGCGGTGGTGTTTGTGACCAGTTGCAACACAGCGCCTGGCTTTAGTAGTCATATTTCCATTCTGGCCAAAGATGGCATCCTGCCGGACGGCCCGGGCAATCTGTTTGCCACTGAGGGTCATCCGGAACAATTGGGGTTCACTTTGCAATGGCAGAGCATTGATAAAGACCGTTTGCAGCTGAATATTGCCAGCCAACAGCGGGGAGCAGTGTTGCATGCCGATCCGGTTTGGTCTGTTAATTCAAACATCACTGCGACTTATCAATTGGGCACACTGCCAGGTAAACCCGCACACTGATAGCGCCACAGCTGGTTTAATTTTTTAACCTGTGACTGGCGGGTGTCCAACATCTTGGGTCAAACACACCGCCAAAGCTGACCGCAGTCTATAGTGATGTGGTTGGGTTACCTTTCAGCGAGTGGAAAGTACTGCGTTATTTAGCCCCTCAATCCCGACTAAACGGTGGATATTGTGGGGCGATACTTTTTTCAAAAAGGTGAAAAACTTTGTAATTTAATATCGATTAAATTTTTAGTTTATTCGATATTTTGGATCTGCTCTGAGGTTTTATTTAATTTTTTTAAAATCAATAATTTGTGTTGATTTTTAGTGATTTAAAACACACTTACCCCCCCATGTTACCCCCCACTTAAAAAGTAGAAAAAGACGATAAAAAAATCACTTTTTAGGGCTGGAGTTTTGCGATGCTCGATGAATTGCAGTTCATTTATCATCTAATTGTTACTGCTTCCCACAACCGTTGTCGTGGTTCGCTTTCCATGCTATTAATAGAAGCTTATATGTTGCTATTTATAAAAAAGAAACTAATGTGTTTCTTTTTTGGTGCCCATATTGATAGAAAGTTTTGGAGCAGTACATGGCAGATCCGTTATTGACACAAATGAGACAAAGAAGGCTGCAGCTGTCGCTGAAACAGCAAGACATGTACATGCGGGTGGGTATTTCGCGTCAGCAATATCACCGTATTGAGAATAAAGGTAATCCACGACTGGATACTCTTGAACTGATTGCGCAAGGCTTAAGTGCAGAGTTGATGCTTATACCCAAAGAGCATGTTGAAGCAGTTAAAAAATTGCTAGAAACAAATTTGGTGAATAGCGAGTTGATGGAGGAGCAAACAGACGAGCAAAGTAGTTTAGTCGATGATCCCTGGCAAAATTTGCTGTGAGTTTTTGCTGAGGGACTGACACATTTGAGTTCAGTTAAAGGTGGGATAAATGGAAAAACTAAGGCTGTTAGAACTGACATTACATGACAACTTAGTGGGTTATCTGGCTGGATTCCAAAGTGGCCGTAATGTGCTTTTATTTGATGACTCGTTCAGGAACGATTCCAATCGTGCAACATTAAGTGTGATCACCCGTCCAGACTTTCCAAAATCAAACCAATTGCTGGCGCAAGATTGGGTTAAAAACCACAAGCTGCATCCAATATTGTCCAATCTTTTGCCTGAAGGTTCATTACGTGAACTGATTGCACAGGGTCTGAAAGCACATGTTGATCACGAATTTAAACTACTTGGCGCATTAGGACATGATCTGCCTGGTGCATTAATAGCAACGCCAATCAGTGCTGATCAAGTTCCGACCTCGCTCAAACAACGGTTGCGAATATCAAGTAACCAGCCATTCGAAATTGCTAACGAGGCACTCATTCAACAGGACAAGTTTTCGTTGGCTGGTGTACAAACCAAATTTTCAATGCGAGAAAACTCCGGCCGTTTCACGCTCGGATTTAATAGTGGTAGCAAGCCTGAACTAGGTGATTGGATCATTAAAACGCCTTCAGCAAAACATCCAAATGTGTCGTTAAATGAATACACAGCGATGAAATTAGCTGAGGCGGTTGGCATTGAGATACCAGAAGTTCGACTGGTTGAGATGTCGCAACTCGACAACTTGTTGCCAGTCAACTTGCCAGAAGAGCAGTTCGCGTATGCGATTAAACGATTTGACCGCGAAAAAATGCAATCACCGCAAAGCGAACCACAAAACAGTGAGCTGAAACGCATTCACATGGAAGATTTTGCCCAGGTTTTGGTGAAGTATCCTTACCAAAAGTATGATTCAGCAAATTACGAACAAATTGGCCGCGTGATCCGTCAATTTTCTGCTGAACCAAATGCTGATTTGCAGCAATTTGCGCGTCGATTATTGGTTAATATTTTGTTGGCAAATGGCGATGCCCATCTGAAAAATTGGAGCCTGATCTATCGCGATCAAAAAAATCCAAGGTTGTCGCCAGCTTACGATATTCTGACTACCAGTCTTTACATCAAGGACGAGCGTCAGTTTTCACTAAACCTTGCAAAAAACAAAGATTGGTATCATGCCAATCTTGACCACTTTAAGTTCTGGTCTGAGCAAGTGGATGTGCCTTGGCGAGTCATTAAACCGCATTTGGATGATACGCTCGAAAAGGCGAGGGATTTATGGCCTTCACTGATAGGCCAATTGCCTATAACTGATGCTCATAAAACAAAACTTCAAGAGCACTGGAAGTTATTGCGTGCTGATTTTAGGGTTTAGGGCCGAGCCAGGTCATTTTAGCAGCGCAGCGGCAACGACGTTCGCTGAGGAATCCACCGATGACGGTGGAAGCGTAGCTGGATTCATTGCAACGGCAGAAGCTGCCAATGTTTGTATCCAAGTTGCGCCAATTTGCCATGATGCCATAAAAGTTCCGTAAGGAACTTTTGCCTGCTTTTACGTGTGCGAATTCCTAAAAACTGCCAATTGATTCGGGGTGGTTTACCCCCAGTCAGTCGAGCTTGTTTGCTATTACCCCCCAAAATACCCACCAGTCAGTGGGCATTGAGAGGGAAAATATCTTGACGAAAAAGGGAAAGCCCTTTTAAATCAATTCACTGTAAGTTGTTGACTTTATTCGATATTCTGGATCTGCTCCCGCATCTGCTCAATCAAAACCTTCAGCTCCACCGCAGTATTTGTAATCTCAGTAGAAATCGCTTTTGAGGATAAGGTATTCGCTTCGCGGTTGAATTCCTGCATCATAAAATCGAGTCTGCGGCCGACGGCGCCGCCTTGTTTCAGGCTGTGGCGGGTTTCTTTGATGTGGGCGTCGAGGCGGTCGAGTTCTTCGGCGACGTCGGATTTTTGTGCCAGGAAGGCCATTTCTTGCTCGAGGCGGTTATTGTCGAGATCGGCTTTGATTTCCTGCAAACGTGTGTGCATTTTGTCGCGTTGCCATTGCAGGGCTTGCGGCAAATGCGTGCGCAGTGTGGCGACGTGGCCGGCGATTTGATCGAGCCGGTCGCGGAGCATTTGTTCAATGGCGGCGCCTTCACGGCCACGGCCGGCCTGGAAGTCTTTTAAGGCCAGTTCAAAACCGGCCAGCAAATCGCTTTGCAGACTGTCCATATCGGCTTCTTGCGTTTCCATCACGCCTGGCCAACGCAAAATGTCGGTGACATTCAGCTGTGCCTGCGGGCATTTGTCCAGCAGTTGCTGGGCAGCTTGCAACAGTTGCGCGGCAAAAGCGTCGTTAATTTTCAGCTCGCTACTTTGGTTAGCTGCGGTGTAGCGCAGGTTAATTTCTAATTTACCGCGATGCAGATTTTGCCGCAGTTTGTCGCGCAATAGTCCTTCAATACCGCGAAATTGCTCAGGTAACCGAAAATAACTCTCGAGATATCTTTGGTTAACTGAGCGGATTTCCCAGACGGCGTTACCCCAGTCGGCTTTAATTTCATGGCGGGCGAAAGCGGTCATGCTATGGATCATGCGATTGTCCTGTTCAAAAGTAAGCAAAAAAACAGTATACCCAGAAGCAGGGCATTAGGCGAATGGCAGGATTTTGCTCATCTGTACCACCACCCTGGTGGGTTTGGGCGCCGAGCGAGTGCGGCCTTGCTGTCAGTTCCTGTCGCTTTGCGCCAATTGTTGCCGGTCTGTTGATGGCAATCTGCCAGCTGAGCCCCTATAATGGCCGATTGAAAATTCAGCCAAACCAGCAAACAGAGGTCCTTCATGCGTCCAAGCGGCAGAACAGCCAGTCAGATCCGTCCTATCAGTTTCACCCGTAATTTTACTGCCCATGCCGAAGGTTCGGTGCTGGTGGAATTTGGCAATACCAAAGTGCTGTGTACCGCTTCTGTTGAAGAAGGTGTGCCCCGGTTCATGAAAGGCCAGGGCAAAGGCTGGATCACAGCGGAATATGGCATGCTGCCACGCGCCACCCATACCCGCAATGACCGGGAAGCAGCGCGCGGTAAACAGAGCGGCCGCACCATGGAAATTCAACGCTTAATTGGCCGGGCATTGCGGGCGGCAGTGGATTTGTCCCTGTTAGGCGAAAATACCATTATGTTTGACTGTGACGTTATCCAGGCTGACGGCGGTACCCGCACCGCAGCCATTTCCGGTGCTTGTGTGGCGTTATGTGATGCCTTAACGCACCTGCGTGCTAAAGGCGCCATTAAAACCAACCCACTGAAATATATGGTGGCGGCGGTTTCAGTCGGCATTTATAAAGGCGAAGCTGTGGCTGATCTGGAATATCTGGAAGATTCTGCGGCCGACACCGATATGAACGTGGTGATGACTGAAACCGGTAAACTGATTGAGATTCAAGGCACTGCCGAAGCTGAACCCTTTAGCTTTGAAGAAATGCAAGACATGATGACCATGGCCAAAATTGCCATCCGTGAAATTATTGATGAACAAAAACGTGTATTAGCCTGAGGTGGTGATGAAAGCTTTTCAGATTGAATTTATTGAGTTTGCCCTGAGCCGTCAGGTGCTGAAATTTGGCTCTTTCACTTTGAAGTCAGGCCGCACCAGCCCGTATTTTTTTAATGCCGGCTTGTTTAACACCGGTGGCGATTTGGCCAAACTGGGTCGTTTCTACGCAGCCGCCATTCAGGACTCAGGCATTGAGTTTGATGTGCTATTTGGCCCGGCTTACAAAGGCATTCCTATTGCCACCACCACTGCGGTGGCACTGGCCGAGCATCATCAGCGCGATATCCCTTATTGCTTTAACCGCAAAGAAGCCAAAACCCATGGTGAAGGCGGCAATTTGGTGGGTTCTGCGCTGCAAGGCCGTATTTTGCTGGTGGATGATGTGATCACGGCCGGAACTGCCATTCGTGAATCCATGCAGATTATTCAGGCGCAAGGTGCTGAGCTGGCAGGGGTGTTGATTGCGCTGGACCGTCAGGAGCGCGGCCAGGGCGAACTTTCTGCCATTCAGGAAGTCGAACGCGACTTTGGCACCCGGGTTATTTCTATTATTGGTCTGAATGACTTGATCAATTACCTGCAAGGCAAGCCTGAGTTAGCTGAGCATTTGGATGCGGTGACGGCTTATCGCGCCCAATATGGCGTGAGTTTGGCTTAAGGTTCGGTTATTTCAGGTTTTGTTAAGCAAAGCCTGCGATAACAGCCCAGGCTGCAATGTTTTATCACAGACGGGAGTTTACTGTGCTTAATAAACCCAATGGCACTGGATTTGGTCGTATCCTGAAAGCCACTGAATGTTCACGCAAAGGCTTTGTCGCCGCCTGGCGTTTTGAAGCTGCCTTTCGCCAGGAAGCGGCGTTGGCGATTTTACTGCTGCCACTTTCTTTCTGGCTGGCGGATTCGTTGCAGCACTGGGCTGTGCTGGTGTCGGTGTTATTGCTGGTGCTGATTGTTGAACTGCTCAATTCGGCGGTGGAAACTTTGACCGACCGGGTGAGTCTGGAACGGCATGAATTATCTGGCCGGGCCAAAGATTTGGGGTCGGCGGCGGTGACATTGAGCCTGACCATTGTGACCGTGGTCTGGGGTGTCGCGCTTTATCAGCAACTCGCCGGTTAATGCGGCTGAGTCAGTGAGTAAAAACGGGCAGTTGCCCGTTTTTTTATGGCCAGGGACAAACGGGACCGCCTTGCGGTGGGGAACAAGCTTAACGTAGCTCGCCAAACAAACTATCGCGAAATACCTGCCACTGCGTATTAAAGTGGGAGGTCGGCAAGCGGCTAAACCCAGAGCGGACAAACTGGTGAATTTTGCCTTCACAGCTGGCCAGCAGCAAGTTGGCCAAATCGCCTTCATCTTGCAGAAAACTTTTGCCTTCCCGTAACTTACGCTCACGTAAACATTGTTTGAGCTGCAGTTCCAGTTTGTCGAACAACAAGACCACCCGTTCCCGCAGGCGTTCCTGCTCACCCTGCAGGGCATCGCCGGTCAGGATGCGGCAAATACCTGGGTTGCGCTCAGCAAACAACAACAGCATATGCAGGATCAGTTCAATCCGTTGTTCGGTTTGTTTATGCTCCAGCAAAATGGCGTTGATGGTACTGAGTAAAGTGGTTTCGATAAACTCGATTAAACCTTCAAACATCCGCGCTTTGCTGGGAAAATGCCGGTACAGCGCCGCTTCAGACACACCTACAGCAGCGGCCAGCGCTGCGGTGGTGATACGTTGTCCCGGATTGTTTTCCAGCATGGCGGCCAGCGCCTGCAGGATTTCTTCTTTGCGGTTATTACTTCGGACTGTTGCCATCTGCGGTACTGCTCAGTTTCAAATTCATCACCAGGGTCGAGCCGTTGTACGGCCTGTGGTTTGACTTGGTTTAGTGGTGGCCGGAATGACCAAAACCACCTTCACCACGTTCTGACTGATCAAAGTCAGCCACCAGGCTAAAGTCCGCTTGCACCACCGGCATAAACACCAGTTGCGCGATGCGATCACCAGGTTGAATGGTAAAACTGTCCTGGCCACGGTTCCAGGTGGAGACCATCAGTTGACCCTGATAATCCGAATCAATCAGTCCTACCAGATTGCCCAGCACAATACCGTGTTTATGGCCAAGGCCTGAACGCGGCAGAATAGTGGCGCATAAATTGGCATCACCAATATGAATGGCGATGCCGGTGGCGATCAACACAGTCTCACCCGGATTTAACGTCAGCGGTGCATCCAGCAGCGCCCGCAGATCCAGACCTGCTGAGCCTGGTGTCGCGTAGGCCGGTAACGGATATTCAGTACCGATGCGCGGGTCGAGGATCTTCAGTTCAATGCTTTTTTTCATCGTGGTATTGCTCAACAATCAATTGGATAAGTGAAGTGGCTAAAGCTGATTTGTCCTGCAGTGCCAGTTGTTGCGTCAGATCTTTGCCATACAGCGTGATGGCATTTTGTTCGCTGTTAAAACCTTGACCGGCAACAGAGACATCATTGGCACAAATCAGATCTAAATTTTTTTCTGCCAGTTTGCGTTTGGCATATTGTTCGACCTGTTCGGTTTCGGCGGCAAAACCAACCGTATAAGGTCGTTGTGACGTTAATGCGGCAACGGCAGCAATAATGTCAGGATTTTTTACCAGTTGCAGCGTTAACTGGTCGCTGTCGGCGGTTTTTTTCAGTTTTTGGGTTGCGACAGTGGCCATCCGGTAATCGGCAACCGCAGCACAACCGATAAAAATATCCTGTTGTACAGCGGCCTGAAGTGCGGCCTGATACATCTCTTCTGCACTTTGCACATCAATCCGTTGCACTCCGGCCGGAGTGGCGAGCTGGACCGGACCGCTGATTAAAGTGACATCAGCACCGGCTTTGGCTGCAGCTGCAGCCAGCGCAAACCCCATTTTTCCTGAGCTATGATTGCTGATAAATCGAACCGGATCAATAGCTTCACGGGTTGGACCCGCAGTGATTGCAATCTTTAAGCCTTGCAATGGCGTTGGCTGCGGCCGGAAATAATCAGCCACTAGTTCGGCCAGTTGCACCGGTTCCAGCATCCGACCCATACCAACATCACCACAGGCCTGTTCACCAGCCGCTGGACCATAAATGTGAATATTTCGTGATTTTAAGGTTGCTAAATTGGTTTTTGTTGCTATATTTTTATACATCTGCTGATTCATCGCCGGCGCAACTGCCAGCGGCGCGTCGGCGGCCAGAATACAAGTGGTCAGCAAGTCATTGGCCATCCCATAACAAATGCGGGCAATCACATCGGCGGAGGCCGGCGCCACCAGAATAAAATCAGCCCAACGCGCCAGTTCAATGTGGCCCATCGCTGCTTCGGCGGCTGGATCCAGCAAAGACTGGCCAACCGGATGACCAGATAACGCCTGTAATGTCAGCGGGGTAATAAATTCAGCTGCTGCCGGGGTGAGGATCACCCGGACTTCAGCGCCGCGTTCTTTTAAGCGGCGCACCAGATCAGCAGATTTATAAGCAGCAATACCGCCGCTGATGCCAAGCAGAATACGTTTACCTGCCAGTGGCAGGGCAGAGCTAGCTGTGGACATAACCTGATATCCAAACCGGAAAAACTGGGCACTAAGATAACATGAACCACAACGCAAGGACGAGCGATGAACATCAAACATTGGCCTGAAGCGGAGCGTCCGCGCGAAAAATTGCTGGCGCATGGCGCCGCAGCCTTATCGGATCCTGAGTTGTTGGCCATTTTTCTCGGGCATGGCTTCGGTGGTGTGGATGCCCTGGCACTGGCGCGGGAGTTACTTGGCGAATTCGGCGGGCTGAAACCTTTTTTTGCCGCCAGCCGGTTGCAGTTTTGCCGGCAACGCGGCCTCGGTCTTGCGCGTTACGTGAAAACCCAGGCGGTACTGGAATTATGTCGCCGTTGTATTTATCAGAATTTGCAGCGTGAAGCCGTGTTTACCGAGCCGGCGTTGGTGAAACATTATCTGCAATACAGCATAGGTTTAGAGTCGCGCGAAGTCTTTATGTTGTTGTATCTGGATAGTCAGCACCGGTTGATCAAAGCTGAACCGCTGTTTTACGGCACAATAGATGCAAGTCCGGTGTATCCGCGTATTGTAGTTCAGAGCGCTTTAGCGCATAATGCCGCCGCCGTTATTTTGGCTCACAATCATCCATCCGGAGTTGCTGAGCCGAGTCGCGCTGACAGAGCTATAACGGAGCGCCTGACCCAAGCCATGGCTTTGGTCGATATCAAGTTATTGGATCATTTTGTGGTCGGCGACGCAGAGGTCATTTCCTTTGCAGAACGCGGCTGGCTTTAAGATCTGATTGGATCGCAAGCAGGATCGGTTAAATTCGAGGCAGAATTACCTTGAGTTTTTTGCCGCTATCGTGTATAAATTGCGCCCTTTCAGAAATCCGGGGCATTCTTCCAGGCCAGAAGGATGACGATAGCTCGAGCTGAAGTAATTTTGGAGAAACATTGACATGTCTAGAGTGTGCCAAATCACTGGTAAAGGTCCGATGGTAGGTAACCGTCGTTCACACGCCAACAACGCAACTAAGCGCCGTTTCCTGCCTAACCTGCAAACTCACCGTTTCTGGGTTGAAAGCGAAAACCGTTTCGTATCGCTGCGCCTTTCAACGCGCGCTATGCGTATCATCGATAAAAATGGTATCGATGCAGTTTTAGCTGATCTGCGTAAGCAAGGTCAAAAGGTTTAAGGAATAGAAAATGCGCGATAAAATTCGTTTAGTTTCTACTGCTGGTACCGGCTTTTTTTATACAACTGATAAAAACAAGCGCACCATGCCAGAAAAAATGGAAATCAAAAAGTTCGATCCTAAAGTGCGCAAGCACGTGATTTTCAAAGAAGCGAAAATCAAGTAATCGAATAAACGGAACCCGGCAATTGCCGGGTTTTGTGTTTTTACAGTCCGGCCTCGACCAGAGGCTGAGGCGTGTTTCCGGCAAAACGCAAAACTATTTGCGTTTTGAGATCCCGAAAACACCCTGTAAAAATCTTTTCAGACCAGTTTGGCAAGCAAACTGTGCCAAAACGTTCCAGACGTTTGACCTTATCTTAGAAAATCTTTGTCGCTCTGCTTTAATTGGCAGCCTCTGCCTGACTGCCCCGACGCTTCGCGCCGTGTTGCACTTCGAGGTAAATCCAACTTACCGGTGATAGCGGGTAGCCATTGGATTTCGGGGTCCGGAACTTTTATCCCGCGTTATGTTCACATCATCAGGTTCTATGCTCGGGTGACTAGGCTTGTACGTCACAATCTATTACACTGCGTTATCAAAATTAAAGGGCTGGGGCTATGGCACTGAGTAAGCGCGACTGGAACAATATAATTATTTTCAGTGTATTAGCGATGCTGTTGTTATTTTTCTTTATTCCGCAGCAACTGATGGAACAACAACAGAGCCCCAAGGCCCAGCAACAATTGGTCACTGCCGATGAACCTTTATTACAACTGCAGTTTGAAAGCACCAGCTTACAACAGGCCGGCACTGAATGGCGTTTCCAGCCAGCCCTGACCGAATCGTCTTTATCTCCAGCAC
>Ga0209599_10000402_pt1 | contig 28586 bp, 26 predicted proteins | sample Shrwel_input2_FT_FD_187534 | JGI IMG/M metagenome (GOLD analysis project Ga0209599, IMG submission 187534) | Subsurface microbial communities from deep shales in Ohio, USA - Utica-3 well 1 S input2 FT (SPAdes) (version 2) ...
CCCGACCGAACGACCAATGATTTGAGCCGTCTGCTCGATGCTGAGGTTGAACAGCAGTGGCAGCGCAACCGCCTGAGCGGTGCGCAACTCTTCTACTGTCTTTGCCTTTTTCAGCAAATCTTGAGCCTGTGCCAGATGTTCCATCCCGCCCGGAAGCCGTGCCATGTTCATCTCCATCGATAGGGTGGAGATATTATTTCATTTTATATCTGTAATTGGAATTATATGGGCACGTTTACGCCAGGCATCTCGGTTTAATTTATTTGAAAACAAAGCCTTACTTGGCCACAGTGAACCACCCACCGCGCCATTCCCGCGCAGGCGGGAATCCAGGCACCTCCACAGCGTGCAGCGGGTGTAGGCGCTCACGACTGCCCCGCAACGCTCAACGCCCACGGCGCACGCTGTGGCACGGTCTGGGTTCCCGCCTGCGCGGGAACGACCCCTGAGGTGACACGCAAGGGTTCAGCGTTTCAGCTGATACGCGCTCTTCCTGGCCGGGTTGAGCACCGCGATAATGGCGCTGTTGTTGTACACCACCAAATCGCTCAGCTGCACCGCCTTGCCGGCAGTGTCCACCCAGTCGCTGGCGGTAAACGGCAGCGGCGCGGCAGTGGTTTGTGCCGCCAGTTCGGTCAGCCGGGTGCTCAGGGTGTGCAAACCGCCCTGGGCGTTGAGTTTTTTCGCGTTCAGCACAAAACGCGTGCCATCGTTGCTGAGCTGGCCCACCGCTAGCAGGGCGGCGTTGACGTTTTGCAGGGCGGTCCAGCGCGCGTTGTCCAGGGATTTGGGCTTGTTGGGTTCCGCCGCGTCGTGTGGGTCGTCGCTGCGATAATAGCCCACCAGCCCTTCAAACAGATTGACCGGTGCCCACACCACCCGCCCCAGGGTCAGCCCGCTGCCAAGGCCACTGGCTTGCAAGGTGGCCAGTGCGCTGACAATGGCCTGCTTGTCGCTGTCGTTGCTGATGTCGCTGGTGGCGGTTTGGGTGATTTGATACAGCGCCTGCATTGAGGTTTGCGGCAGGGTGTGATGCAAAGAAAAATTCGGGCCAATCCAGGTTTGCACGGTGGGGGCGACGTTGTTGGGCGGGATTTTTTTCGCGTTCAGTGCTACTTCCGCCTGGGTCAGCAGGCTGCCCGACCAATTGATGCTGGCGGGCACGGTAGGGCGAGGGCCAATTGGCAGGCTGATGTCGCCTGAGGTTTTGCCTGCCGCCCATGCACTGGCAGACAAGGCGCTGATGCTGATCAACAGGGCGGCCATCAGGTGGCGCAGGCAAGCACTCGGGGATAGCGAGCAGGAAATCGACATAACAGGTTCTCCAGAGAATGGGCAGCCATCAAATACGCTGCACCACACCGGCAGGATGCGCGGTGACCCCTGTCAAGACGCGATAAGCCTCTGGCTGTGAAACCAGAGGGGGATTCAACTGAGCCGTTTTACCCACTCCATCACAATGGCGGTCAGCACCGCCACCAGCCCGCCGGTCAGCGCGCCCGCCTTGGCGGCCTGGGTTTCTACTTTGCGCAAACGGTCGTCCATGGCGTCCAGTCGTTCGCTTTGCACATGCTGGCTGGTGACAATCATGTCCAGCTGGCCTTCTATCCGGCCCAGCACCCTGGCCAGATCGGTATGGTCGTCATTCATGCAGTCTCCTGAGCAGGGATAAGAGGTCAGGTCAGCGCCTGTCGGGGGCGGCCAACAGGATGTCTGCGCCTTGTCTGGCTGCCGGGCGCATGACGGCGGCTTGCCTGACCGTGGCGGGTTCAGTTCAGTGGGCGAACGGGGGCTGTTTTGTCGGTTTGCTTGAGCAGACGCCAGACATGGCGGCTGGCAATGCCATAGCGGCCCGCCAGTTCGGCCACCGCCTGACGGGCGCTGCGCTGCTGGCCGATGGTCAGGCTATCGAATTCGGCGCGGATTTCCCGGTCGCGCAGTTCACGCAGGGCCACCTTGCACAGCGGGATATGCACATCGGCATCGCCGGCAAAGTGGCGGGCCAGCAGCTCGGCTTCGTGCTGGCCAATGATTTGCGCCAGCGAATCAGGCGCGTGTTCACGCGGGGCGCGCGGGCCTTTGACAAACGACCAGGTTCGCCCGCCCAGTTCGCTGACCAGCTTGAGCGTGGCCGGCAGGCCAATCAGCTCGGCCAGGGTTTGTGCGCTGGCCGGCAGCAGATGTTGCACTTGAATCAAATGTTGTGGGGTCATGGTGGAAAACTCCTTTTGCTCAGGCCGGGCCACCCTGGCCGCGCAAAATGCGCCAGCAGAGGCAACGCGTAGGGGCAATCCGGCTTAAAATACGCACACGGTGAGTTCGCTCCTGCCGCTCATGCGCCACTCACACCTTGTCTCGTGACCGCATAGGCCGGTTTTAACCCGGTTTGCTGTCAACGATTGGGTTCATACTAGCGGCAAATGCTATCGGTGTAAACAGAAGAGAACAGTTTTACGGCAAAATTGAACACATGTGCTGACACGCGTGCTATTATTGCACTCAGCTATACGGCATGAGTACTGACTATGGATGCAATCATGATGGAAACTCCGCACAGTGCTGACGCATCTGGCCCGCCAACTGAACCTGAAAGCTCAGGGTTTCATGCCCGGCTGAACCTGCTGCTGCCCGGTTTTAAAAGTGTGCGCGCCTTTGCCACCGCGTCTGGCGTCTCGCAGACTGGCTTGCAGCGCCTGCTGAATGGCGGCGAGCCCACCTTGTCTACCCTGGTGGCGCTGGCGCGCGCGGCGCAGGTCAGTATCGAATGGCTGGCCACCGGTGATGGGCCCATGCGGCATGACGCCACGCCCCTGGCACCCGTGGCGGCACCAGTGTGCTACGACACGCTGGGCAATCCGGTGGATCTGGATGAATTTGTGTTCATCCCGCGCTTCAATCTGCAGGCGTCTGCCGGCTATGGCAGCAGCAGCGAAGCCGAAAAACCGCTGTTCTCCATGGCATTTCGCCGTTACTGGGTGAACAACTACCTGCACGCCAACCCGCGCGATCTGTCGGTGATTTCGGTCAAGGGGGATTCGATGGAAGGGGTGCTGAACGAGCGCGACGTGATTCTGCTCAACCACGCCGACACCCAGCCGCGCCACGGCCTGTATGTGTTGCGGATCAATAACGATCTGGTGGTCAAGCGCATCCAGCCGCTGCCTGGCGGGCGGCTGCAGGTAAGCAGCGCCAATGAATCTTATCTGCCGTTTGAGCTGGACCTTGGCCAGATTGGCCAGGATGTGGCGATTGTGGGCCGGGTGCTGTGGTTTGGCCGGCAGATTTAGCCGATTACGCAGCGGGCGGCGCTGACGGCGGCCAGCGCCACATCAGCAGCCAGCCCACAGCCGCCGCCAGCGCCGACAGGCCAAAGGCGGCAGCCATTTCACCATACGGCCACAAAGCTCCGGCAGCCAGGCCGCCAATGCCACCGCCCAGGCCATAGCCCAGCACCCAGTACAGCCCCTGGCCCTTGGCCTGATGTTCTGCCGGCACCGCCTGATGAATCAGGCCAATCGACGCGGTGTGGTGGGTGGCAAAGGTAAAGGCGTGCAGTAATTGCGCGGCAATCACCGCCACGGACAGATCGGGCAGGCTGGCCATCACGCCAAAGCGCAGCACGGCCATCAGCAGCCCCCAGCGCAGCAGCTGCACCAGCGTGCAGCGCCCCAGCAGGCGCGGCATCCACCAGAACGCGGTAATTTCCGCCAGCACGCCCAGCGTCCACAGCCAGCCAATCTGGCTGGCCTGCCAGCCGTGGGCCTTAAGTCCAATCGAGTAAAACGCATAATACGGCCCATGCGCCACCGCCATCAGCACGGTCACCGCGTACACCCGCCGCACCTCTGGGCGGCGCAGGGTGTCGGCAAACGGACGATGGCTGTGCCGGGCGGGCGGGGCCGGGCTGTCCGGCAAGCGCCAGGCAAACAGCGCCAGGCCGGTCAGTGTGGCCAGCACCACCCAGGGCAGCTGCGCCATCGGCATGAATTCCAGCAGATACCCGGTCAGCAGGCTGAGCAGCACAAAGCCGATGGACCCCCACAAGCGCACCCGCGAATACGCCCCCGGCGAATCTGCGGTGCGGGTCAGCACGCTGGCGTCCACCAGCGGCAATGGCGCAGCCCAAAAGAAATGCGCCAGCGCCAGCACGGCAAATAGCCAGGCAAAGCGGTTATCCAGCCACAACCCGGCAAAGCTGATGGCCGCCGCCAGCGTGGTCAGCCGGATCAGCTTTTGCCGCTGACCATGGCGGTCGGCCAGCCAGCCCCAGAACCCCGGCGCACTGATCCGCGCCAACGATGGCATCGACGCCAGCACGGCAATCGCCCAGGGCGTCAGCCCCAGCGACGCCAGGTATAGCCCCCAGTAAGGCGAGGTCACGCCGACAAACGAGAAATAACAAAAGTAAAACCCGGCAAACGGCCACAAGGCTGCGTGGCGGCTCACCCCAGCCCGTCCTTGAACTGGCTGAGCTGGCGGCGGGTTTTTTTGGTGGGTCGGCCTTCGCCATGCGGGAAGGTGGCGTGTTCGGCTTTCAGCTGCAGCTGGCGCGCTTCGCGCCGGGCAATGCTGTCGGCGTCTTCATGGTAAAGCTCACGCGCCACCGTGGCCGGGCCGCGCCGCTCGGACAGCGCCCGCACTTCCAGATGGTATTCCAGCTGATTCAGCCGCAGCTCCAGCTTGTCGCCAGGCTTGAGCGTGCGCGAAGGCTTGGGCCGCTCGCCATTCAGCCGCACATGGCCGGCGTCAATCGCGTCCTGCGCCAGACCACGGGTTTTGTAAAACCGCGCCGCCCACAGCCATTTGTCCACCCGGACTTTGCCTGCCTCGTCCATCACGCCACCGTAAAGCGGGCGCTGACCTGCCCGTGCAGGTTCAGTTGCAGCTGATCGCCCGAAACCAGCCGCGCCACCCCTTCCGGCGTGCCAGTGTAAATCAGGTCACCCGCCGTCAGGCCGTAGTGGCGCGACAAGAAGCTGATCAAGAACGGAATCGGGAACAGCATCATCCCGGTATTGCCCTGCTGGCGCAGCGCGCCATTCACCGTCAGGGAAAAATCCATCCCTGAAGGCTGGCTGACTGCCGTTGCCGGCACAAACGCACTCACGCACGCGGCAGTGGCAAAGCCCTTGGCCTTGGTCCACGGCATGCCCTTGGCCTTGAGCTCGCTTTGTGTGTCGCGTGCGGTCAGGTCCAGGCCAATGCCGTAGCCGGCAATCACCGCCAGCGCGTCGGCTTCGCTGACATCACGGGCGTCACGCCCGACCAGCAGCACCACTTCGGTTTCGTGATGCACATCCTGCGAATACGCTGGCAGGCAAATCGCTCCGCCATCGCCCAAGAGCGCCGACGACGGCTTGAGAAACACCAGCGGCTCCGGCTCCGGGCGATTGCCCAGCTCGGCCACATGCGCCGCATAATTGCGGCCAATGCAAAAGATATTGCTGACCGTGGTCTCACGGCCAGCCAGCGTCACGGCAGGCATCGCACACCCTTTACCCGAGCGGGCACAGAAGAAACCGCGATTATAAGAACTTGTGCCGGCGCTGTCGCGCTCGGGGAGCGCACAAGAAAAATGCCGCGCAGGTAAACCGTGCGCGGCATTGATCGTGATGCTCAGCGCCTCAGGCGAGGCGCTGGCGGGTATTACGCCCCGCCGTTGTTCTGCTCATTATCGAGGAAGCTTTTCAGCCGCTCGGAGCGGGTGGGGTGGCGCAGCTTGCGCAGTGCCTTGGCTTCAATCTGGCGAATCCGCTCGCGGGTGACGTCAAACTGTTTGCCCACTTCTTCCAGCGTGTGGTCGGTGTTCATCTCGATGCCAAAACGCATGCGCAGCACCTTGGCTTCGCGCGGGGTCAGGGTGTCGAGCACTTCCTTGGTGGCCTCGCGCAGGCTGGCGTACATGGCGGCGTCGGACGGGGCCATGGTGACCGCGTCTTCGATGAAGTCGCCCAGATGGCTGTCGTCGTCGTCGCCAATCGGGGTTTCCATGGAGATTGGCTCCTTGGAGATTTTCATGATCTTGCGGATCTTCTCCTCGGGCATTTCCATCCGCGTGGCCAGTTCTGCCGGGTCCGGCTCCAGGCCGGTTTCCTGCAGGATTTGCCGGCTGATGCGGTTCATCTTGTTGATGGTTTCGATCATGTGCACCGGAATGCGAATGGTGCGCGCCTGGTCGGCAATCGAGCGGGTGATGGCCTGGCGAATCCACCAGGTGGCGTAAGTCGAGAACTTGTAGCCACGGCGGTATTCAAACTTGTCCACTGCCTTCATCAGGCCGATATTGCCTTCCTGGATCAGATCGAGGAACTGCAGGCCACGGTTGGTGTACTTCTTGGCGATGGAAATCACCAGACGCAGGTTGGCCTCGATCATCTCGCGTTTGGCCATGCGCGCCTTGGATTCGCCCAGGGCCATCTGTTTATTGATGTCCTTGAGTTCCTTGATCGGAATCATCGCTTTTTTCTGCAGTTCCGACAGCTTGCCCTGCTTTTCGATGATGGCGTACTTGAAGCGGTCCAGCGTGGCGCTGTACGGTTTGTTGGCGGCGATTTCGCGCTCCACCCAGGTCAGGTCGCTTTCGCTGCCAGGGAAGCTGTCGATAAAGCGGGCGTGCGGCATTTTGGCCTTTTGCTCGCAAATATCCATGATTTCGCGTTCAAACCGGCGGATTTCTTCCACACTGCTGCGCAGGCTTTCGCACAGGGCTTCCACTTGCTTGACCGAGAAGCGCACCTTCATGAATTCGGCGGTGATGGCTTCCTGCAATTCCAGATAGGCCTTGCTCTGGCTGCCGGTTTTTTCCAGCGTCTTGAGCATGCGCACATACAAGGCCTTGACCTCGCCAAAGCGCTCCAGCGTTTGCAGCTTGAGTTCTTCCAGGTTGGCGTTGTTCAGCGCGGCAGCGGCTTCACCGTCGTCGTCTTCGTCTTCTTCGGCGTCGTCGAGCAGTTCTTCTTCGGGTTCGGCAAACTCGGCTTCAGCTTCTTCCGGTGCGTCCGGGTCGATAAAGCCGTCGATGAGTTCGTCCACCCGCATTTCGCCGGCTTCGATGCGGTCGATCAGGGTCAGCACTTCGGCCACGGTGCCGGGGCAGGCCGAAATGGCCTGAATCATGTGTTTCAGACCGTCTTCGATCCGCTTGGCGATTTCAATTTCGCCTTCACGGGTCAGCAGTTCCACCGTCCCCATTTCACGCATGTACATGCGCACCGGGTCGGTGGTCCGGCCAAATTCGGAATCGACGGTAGACAGCGCGGCTTCTGCTTCTTCCACGGCATCTTCGTCGGCCACGGCAGGTGTGGCATCCGACATCAGCAGCTGTTCGGCGTCGGGCGCCTCATCACAGACCTGAATGCCCATATCGGTGATCATGCCGATGATGCTTTCAATCTGTTCGGCGTCCAGCACATCTTCGGGCAGGTGATCGTTGATTTCGGCGTAGGTCAGGTAGCCGCGTTCCTTGCCCAGTACGATCAGTTGTTTTAGCCGCTTGCGGCGCTCGTCGGCATTATCCGCGAGCGATTGCGCTTTGAGTTCAACATCCTTATCGTTGTCGGGAGTAGCCGCCATTATTGCGTCCTGGAAAAATCGAGCTGAAAAATCAGAAAATTATAACACAAGTCAGGTCCGGCTTGGGCCGGCTGACGCCTTGAGTAGTTCGAGCAGGCGACGTTTTTCTTCGCCTGATAACCCTTCATGCCGTTCTTTTTCGGTCAGCTGTTCCAGCTGGGCGTGACGGATATTGTCCGCCAGCCGGGCCACGGCGTCGGCCACTTCCTGTGGCAGCGGGTCGTTCAGCTCACCCTGTTCGCCGCTTTGTAGCGCTTTGACCAGCACCGGCTGCAAGCGTTCGCCCAGCGTAGTATGACGTAACCGCTCTTCCAGCTGGGCCGGGCTGGGCGGGGTGGCATCGGCCTGAATCAGCGCGGCCAGCCCCAGCAGCAATTGCAGTTCTTCGCCGCAGTCTTCCGGGCTGACCGGCAATTGCACCTGGCTGGCCAGCGCCGGGTTCAGCGCCAGCCAGCGAATCAGCCGGCGCACCAATGAAGGGTCGGTACGCGGGCCGCGCATGCCGCCGGCGCGACCGGTTTTTTTGCCAAAGCGCGGTGCGCGGCCCATCAGCCGGTCGAGTTCGTTCAGTTCAATGCCGGCCAGCTCGGCCAGCCGCCGGCGCAGCATCAGCCCCAGCGCCGGCGCGCTGACCTTGGCCAGCAGCGGCGTGGCCAGCTTGATCAGCTCGGCGCGGCCTTCCTGCGACTGCATGTCTACCCGTTGAGTCAGTTCGTTGACCAGATAGGCCGACAGCGGCAGGCTGTCTTCCACCAGCGCCCGCTCGAAAGCCGTCGCGCCAAATTGGCGCACATAGCTGTCCGGGTCGTGCTCGCTGGGCAAAAATAAAAAATGCAGCGCCTTGCCGTCCACCAGTGCTTCCAGGCTGTTTTCCAGCGCCCGCCAGGCGGCGCGCTGGCCGGCCTTGTCTCCATCAAAACAATAGAACACATGGTCGGCCTGGCGCAGTAATTTTTGCACATGGGTGGGCGTGGTGGCGGTGCCCAGCGCTGCCACGGCGTAGTCGATGCCAAACTGCGCCAGCGCCACCACGTCCATATACCCTTCCACCACCAGCACCCGGCCCGCGTCACGAATGGCCTGGCGCGCTTCGTACAGGCCGTACAGTTCGCGGCCTTTTTCAAACAGCGGGGTTTCCGGAGAATTCAGGTATTTGGGTTCGCCCTGGCCCAGCACGCGCCCGCCAAAGCCGATGATGTCGCCGCGTGGGGTGCGGATGGGAAACATGATGCGCTGGCGAAAGCGGTCGTAGCGCCGGCCATCGTCCTGGCGGATCACCAGCCCGCACTCCACCAGCGTGTCGTCCAGATAGTCGTCAAACGCCTGTTGCAGCGGCGTCCAGCCATCCGGCGCGTAGCCCAGGGCAAAACGGGCGGCAATTTCGCCGGTCAGCCCGCGCTGCTTCAGGTAGGCAATCGCCTCTGGCGAGCGTTTGAGTGACTGTTTGTAAAAGCGCGCCGCCTCGCCCATACATTCCAGCAGACCAGGGCGCTGGCGCACCGCCTGCTGTTGCTGCGGGCTGGCCGCTACCTGCGGCACGCTCATGCCCACCGAGGTGGCCAGGTCGTTGACCGCATCGACAAAACTCATGCCGGCGTGTTCCATCACAAAGCGGATGGCATTGCCATGCACGCCGCAGCCAAAGCAGTGGTAAAACTGCTTGCTGGGGCTGACAGAAAACGACGGGCTTTTTTCTTTGTGAAACGGGCAGCAGGCCATGTAGTTCTGCCCGGACTTTTTCAGCGGGACGTAGCGCTCCACCACGTCAACAATGTCAACGCGGTTGAGCAACTGGTCGATAAAGTCCTGCGGAATCACCGCGCCGGCCTAAAAAACTCAGGCCAGTCGGGCCTTGATTCGCGCCGAGACGGCGGCCATGTCGGCGCGGCCAGCCATCTGGCCCTTGAGCACGCCCATTACCTTGCCCATGTCCTGCATGCCGGCAGCGCCGGTACTGACCACGGCGGCGTCGATCAGCGCATCGATTTCGGCGTCGGTCAGCGCCTGCGGCAGATAGCCGGACAGCACGGCCATTTCAGCGCGTTCGCGGTCGGCCAGGTCCTGGCGGTTGGCGGCATCGTACTGGCTGACCGAGTCGCGGCGCTGCTTGAGCATCTTGTCGATCACCGCAATGATGTCGGTGTCGCTCAGTTCAACGCGCTCGTCCACTTCTTTTTGCTTCATTGCCGCCAGCAGCAGGCGAATGGTGGCCAGCCGGTCGGCTTCCCGGGCCTTCATTGCGATTTTCATGTCATCGGTAATGCGGGCTTTCAGGGTCATGGTCGCTCCGGAGCATAAGGGTGAACAGGGTCAAAGGCGGGTGGTGCATCTGGCGGGCACCAGGGCCACCGCCAGTGCCCAGGCTGAAGCCTGGCGCAAATGCAGTGGCCAGAAACGGAGAAACCGCGAAGCTTGCGCTCGCGGTTCCGGGCAGTCGCGACGATGAGCGTAGCGAGCTGTCGAGATCAGTACATCTTCGGCGGCAGGGTCTGGCTGCGCAGGCGCTTGTAATGGCGCTTGACGGCAGCTGCAAGCTTGCGCTTGCGCTCTGCAGTCGGCTTCTCGTAGAACTCGCGGGCGCGCAGTTCGGTCAGCAGACCTGTTTTCTCGACAGAGCGCTTGAAGCGGCGCATGGCCACTTCGAACGGCTCATTTTCTTTCACGCGAACGCTGGGCATGAAAAATCACCAATCCTTAAGATTTTATTGAAAAATACTACACTGAGCCAAAGAGTTTAAACCACCCCGGCAGCTTTGTAAAACGCCATGGCCACGGCATGCCGCCAGCAGCCCGGTGGGGGTGGCTGCATGCCACACACGCCTACCCGCACCCGCCGCCCGCGCCGCGTGGCGCAATCCAGCCGCTGGCAGCAGGCCATGCGGGGGCAAGCGTGCCTACTTGCCCGGCGTAATCAAGCCGCTGCTGGGCGAGCTGGGGCTGCCGTGGTACAGCTTTTTCGGCATGCGCCCGGCCAGATACGCCTCACGGCCCGCCTCCACGCCCAGGCGCATGGCGCGTGCCATGCGGATGGGATCCTGCGCGCCGGCAATCGCAGTATTCATCAGCACACCATGACAGCCCAGCTCCATGGCAATGGCGGCATCGCTGGCGGTGCCCACGCCGGCATCCACCAACACCGGCACCTTGCTGTGTTCCAGAATCAGCTGCAGGTTCCATGGGTTGAGAATGCCCATGCCAGAGCCAATCAGGCTGGCCAGCGGCATGATGGCGCAGCAGCCGATGTCTTCCAGCTGGCGGGCCACAATCGGGTCGTCCGAGGTGTACACCATCACGTCAAAGCCTTCTTTCACCAGAATTTCGGCGGCTTTCAGCGTTTCGGTGACGTGCGGAAACAGCGAGGTGGGGTCGCCCAGCACTTCCAGCTTCACCAGACGGTGGTCGTCCAACAGCTCGCGCGCCAGGCGCAGGGTGCGCACGGCGTCGTCGGCGGTGTAGCAGCCGGCGGTATTGGGCAGCAGGGTGTAGCGCCCCTTGGGCAGGGCATCGAGCAGGTTGGGCTGGTCCGGATTCTGGCCGAGGTTCACCCGGCGGATCGCCACGGTGACGATTTCCGTGCCGGCGGCGTCCAGCGCCTCGGCTGTTTGGGCGAAGTCACGGTATTTGCCGGTGCCAACCAACAGACGCGAACCGTATTCGCGCCCGGCAATGATGAGCGGGTCTTGCATGAGACAGTCCTTGGATTCTGAAAATTTCAGTGAACAGCAGGCAGACGTCAACCGCCGCCGACGGCCACCACCAGCTCCAGCCGGTCGCCCTCTGCGAGCATTTCTTCACCGTGGCGGCTTTTGGGCACGATATCGCCATTGCGCTCAATCGCCACACGCTTGCCGGTGAGCGACAAGTGGGCAATCAGCCCGGCGCAGCTCAGGGGGGCGGGCAGCGTTTTGGGCTCCCCGTTCAGGACAATGTGGATCATCGGTGGTTCTTTCAGAAGTCAGGCCGGCTGCGCCAGCGCACACAACAGGCTGGAATTCTAGCATGGCTTGTGAAGATGGCGTTTTGGGTGTGTGTCTTTATCTGGCAAAGGCACGCGCCAGCCCTGCACAAGGGTGCGCCATACCAGATACGCCCCACCTGAGCCACGCGGTCCTGCCGCAGGCCAATGCGCATCGGACAGGCTCGCTACGATGGCGCTATTGCCTGCCTTTCTTTATCTCCGTTTGGTATTAAGGAAACGCTGAAAAAATTGCCAGTCCCGCGAAAGCGAGAGTCCAGTGTTTTGATTTCGCTGGATTTTGCTTTTTGCCAAAGCGATTTTTCTGAATAAGTCAGCGCATTCAAGTAATAACTTGCTGAATTTCAAGCCCAGCCTGCTGGGATAGGGGCAGTAACGCAGTACGACATCGAAACCCTGACCGCGGCGTTTCAAGCCCAGCCTGCTGGGATAAGGGCAGTAACGCATCCGCCCCTTCCGCCGGATCATCGCTTCAGTTTCAAGCCCAGCCTGCTGGGATAAGGGCAGTAACCTACGCCCCGGCCCAGTGGGTGCCGGTGCGCGTTTCAAGCCCAGCCTGCTGGGATAAGGGCAGTAACATCCGTATGTGGGCGTGCCGTCAGCTATTGGGTTTCAAGCCCAGCCTGCTGGGATAAGGGCAGTAACAAAAAATGTATCGTAGTAATTTTATTCTAGGTGTTTCAAGCCCAGCCTGCTGGGATAAGGGCAGTAACGCCCACCTGAATGGGCCGGTCGCCGCTGTTGGGTTTCAAGCCCAGCCTGCTGGGATAAGGGCAGTAACCGGTGGCGGGCGTCAGCCTGCCCATGCTGGTGTTTCAAGCCCAGCCTGCTGGGATAAGGGCAGTAACTCGAAAAGTCTCCAATGCTTCGCCGGTTTCTGTTTCAAGCCCAGCCTGCTGGGATAAGGGCAGTAACTCCACCCTTTGCAACCCTTTATTTTTGAACGGAAAAAGACGAACGCCATTCAGAACCTCCAGGTGCTGGCCCAAATTGTAGCATGAACGCGATGAGGTTCTGAATGGCTGCTGTCGGGATTTTTCGTCTTTGTGGGGGATGTGTCATGTTGTTTTCCGCTGTCAACTTGGGTTTTGTTAAATAATTTATTAAAATCAATGACTTGTGCGCCTGGTGAAATGACTGGAGCGGTCATCCAAAATAGGTGAAGGCCCAGTTTTCACCCAGCGAGGGGGTGGCCTTGCCGATACAGGCCCATTGTGGTGGCTCTGCCAGTGCGGCCAGGATGATGGTGCCGCTTTGGCACGTCAGCGCTTCAAGCTCGCCTTGCAGCAAGGACAGGCGTCTGGCGTCCAGTACGCAGTGAAACACGCTTTTTTGTAGGCGCTGGCCATAGCGGGACACGCAACGCTCCACGCGCGTTCGCTCCTTGTCGTTGCTGATGTCGTACACCAGCCAGTATTGACGAGTATGCATAATGAGTGCCTTGGTATTGGGAATGGACTGATTTATTCAGAAAAATCGTTTTTGCCAAAAGCAAAACCCAGCAAAATCAAAACCCTGGATTCCCGCCTTCGCGGGAATGACGATTGTTTCAGCGTATCCTTAGATCGGGGGAGGAAGGGTTATTGGCGCTTCTTCACACATGGGGTCGTGTTCAAGTGTGCCGGCTTGTGGCATTTGCCAGTTGGCCAGCTGGCCTTGTTCGGCGGCGCGGGCGTAGCTGGCGAGCATCTGGCGGATGCGAGTGGACACTCTTGGGCCGCCGTTGCGCGGGGTTTCTTCCATCATGCGGGTGAAGTCCTGCACCATGCGTGCTCGCGCCTGGGGATGTAGCTGCAAGTGGCCGTCTTCGGCGCTGAAGCTTGTTGCCTGGATGATCTTGAGCCGTATCCAGCGCAGCACCAGCCGATCAACATGCGCACGCCAAGGTTCGATCAGGTCGCTGACCAGGGCTTCATGCCGGCCATTGGCTTCGTGCAGCACGCCCAGCCAGGGGTCTAGCCCGGCCAGGCGCACGCCACAGGCCAGGCGGTGGCGCAGCAGCGCATAGCCGTAGTTGAGCAGGCTGTTCACTGGGTCTGGCGTTTGGCCGTGCTGTCGCCGTTGGGCAAAATCGCCCAGGGCTTGCACATGCTGTTGCAGCCAGCGGTGATAGTGGCGCGTCGCCCAGCCTTCCCAGCCGCGTACAATGGCCAAACATCGGGCATGGGCCAGCGATTGGCGCGCCCGTGCGATCTGGCTCATCAGGTGGTGGTCGCCGGCCTGATAGCGCTGGCGAACCAGCCAGGCATAGCCGGCCAGTTTTTCGTCAATCAGGTGGGCGGCCAGGCGGGCGCGGCGGGTGTCATCCAGCATGGCCCAGGCGGTGTGGTGGGCGGCCAGCTTGCGGTTGCGTTGCGCTTCGGCTTGCTGACCGGCTACAACCAGCGGGGTTTGCCCCGGTGGTGCAATGAGCAGGGGAATGCCTTCCTGGGCGCAGGCACTGAGCAGTGGTGTGCTGATTTGGCAGGGGCTGTGTATTTCGATGTGGGCGATACGCATCAGCGGCAGCTTGAATTCGGCCTCGTCGTCATGGCGCACCACCAGGTTGGCGTTGGCCAGACCCAGGCGCGCGCCGGGTTTGTTGCTGTCGAGCAGAAAAGGGCGACGCAGTTGCAGTGGGGCGGGGGTTTCGGTGATTTCCTGTGCTGGGGGGGCGGTGTCCAGCAAAAAACGCCCTTGCCCAAAGGTCAGCCGTTCTCCCAGGCCAATGGCGGAAAACAGGTTCAGCCAGGGATGCCAGGCGGGCAGGGTGTCGCCACGCAGGTGCAGTGGGCCAATGCAGCCATTAAGAAACATTGGATGGCCATTTTGTGAGCGGGAGCGGTGCGCGGTGCGCCAGTAGCGCCAGGCCGAGGTGTCGATTACTGGCGCGGGCGGCAGCTTGCCTTCTTGGCCAAATAGCTTGCGCAGCCGGGTTTGGCATAAACGGATAAAGCCGGCTTCGTCCAGTGCGGTGTTGGGATGGCCGGGGACGTGCGGCAGAGGAACCGGGGTCAGGAAATCGAGGGTGATGGCCGAGGGGGCATGGTCAATTTCATTGGCACGGACAATGCGCCAGGGAGAGCATGCCGCCAGGGCAAAATTTTGCTGGCCATCGAGGGCAAAGCGCAGGTGGAGCTGTTCTTCCCAGGCCGGGATGTGCCTGGCCTCCAGGCCAAACAGCTGAAGGGTGATGGGAAGTGGCTCACCCGCTTGCCAGCCAAGGGTGTGTACCGTTTTGCCAGGGCAGCGCCAAAGTTGTTTGATCTGGCGGGCGTCCAGCCCGGCGCGTTCGAACACGCCTTTGAATACGGCTTCCAGCACCACCAGCGGGTGCGCCCGGCGCGGCGCGGCGTGGGCCACCAGGGTGAGGTCAATTTCCAGCCAGCTTAGCCGGGGCAGGTCGTTGGCGTGCAGCAGCTCGGTCATGATGTCGCCAACGCGGTGGGGGTGCGCAAGTGTGCTTCCAGCTGGGCCAGCAAGTCTTGGTATAGCGCCAGCGGCGATGTGCCGAGCGAGCCGCCGATCAAGTCATGAATCACGGCGCTCACCTTAGGCTGATTCAGAAAGCAATGGCCAGGCTGGGGGCGCTGGCTGGCGGCAGGGTTGATCTGTTCAGACCAAAGCGTGGCACCGATAAAGCAGGCGCGGGCCTGCTGGATTTCTGCCTGGCTGAGCACGCTGTGGGTGTTGTAGTTGCGGTATTCGCTGGGCGTTGGGGCGCTTCCTTCGCTTGACTCAGGATAGCTGGCTTTGAGCAATGTGGTTAGCTCAGGGCAATTCAACACATGGCTCCAGGCACCAAGCGTTTTATATTTAAGCATGTTGATGCCGTAGGTCTGTCCGCCCGATGATTTGAGCGCTGTACCTTTAACTAACGCTGTGATGGCGCTTTGCTGTGATTGATCCATGGCGTCTTTAAAACGGATATCACGCTTCCGAGGCTGATATTCAGCTTGCCGTGCCTCAGCCCAGCGCTGGATGGCGTCCAGAAAAGCGGTTTCCAGAAAGGTCTGGCTGCCATTGATGGCTTCCAGCCAGCGTTCGTTCAGCAGGGCGGTTTCCACGCGGATGGCCACCAGCAGGCAGGCTGCGTGTTGGGCGGCGTCGAGCAGGGCGTGCAGGGCGGGGAATGTGTTGGCGGCTTGGTCGCCCACCGGGTTGCCGTTGAGCAGTTGCGCGGCTTGTTCAAGCGGGCGCACCCAGCTTGCGGCTTGCGGGTCATGGTGAAACGGCGTGGCCATGGCCCAGGCGTCCAGCAGGGCGCCGCGCCGCACCAGGGCCAGGCATTGGCGGCGCACGCGCACGGTGTCAAGTGGGCTGTGCGATTGTTGGCCGGCCAGGCTGCGTTCGGGTTTGAACAGGTTCACTGCGTTGTCGTTTGTCAGCAGCCCGGCAATCTCGTTAAGCAACGGTTTGATGGGTGGCAAGCCGCCCATGGCACCAATCAGCAGGGGGCCGCTGCCTGCGCCATAAAACTGCGCCATGGCGGTTTCAATGCGCTGGGCAATGGCCGGGGCCACCGGGCTGTCGGCGCTTTCCAGCAGCTCATCGCCGCAAAGATATTGGGTTTCTTGGATATTGGCGGCGGCTACAGTGTGCTTGTCCTCCAGCCATTTGCGCAAAAACGTATAGGTGGCGATGGGTTCTTGTTCGTTGGCGTGCTTGCGGTCGGTGCTTAGCACCAGCACATCGCTCAAGCCTGGGTTGGGCTGCGCGAGCCAAGCATTGAGCGCGGGCGCGATTTTGGGCAACACCAATTGCAGCAGATGGTTTTCGTCGTAGAGCGGCTCGGCATTCAGGCAGGTGTTGCCTGAGCGGAGGGTAAAACCGAGGGCTGGGTGTGGCGGGTTGGCGTCCCACTTGGTCAGCAGCGCCTCATGGGCGCGGTCTTGCAGCGTGGCGGGCAGATCGACCACGGTGGCGCGGTGGGCGTTATCCAGCAGCCATTGATGAAAACGCCGCACGCAGGATTTATCGGGCGCGGCGCGCCAGGTTTGGCCGTTGGCGTCGCGCAGCAGGATTTGCAGATCAGAGGCACCATGGGTTAGCACAAGCTTGGCAGGGGTGTTCATGGGTTAGCGTCCAGGCGGGTTTTGAGGTCTTGGAAACTGTTTTTTGATGTATCGCTCCGCCGCACACTGGCGTGTTGACGGCGCAGCTCGGTATGAAAATTGAAGATTGTGCCGTCCACAGTGGGGTAGCACGCCCGGCCTTGGTCGGCCCAGCGGAGAGGTTTGCGCCAAGCGTCCACATCGGCGTCGGCTGTATTGCCCCATGTGCTGCGGAGTTTGGCTTCTAGGGCGGCAAGGCAGCTGTCCTGTAGCTCTTTCCACGGCGTTTGGTTGCGTGTGGCCTGCCGCCATTGCCAGGTGTCGTTTTCTTGCCAGCGCGCAGCGTCTACGGTGAGTTGCACACTACCCAGCCCCAGTGGCTTGCCATAGCCCAGTTTATGGGCGTAGCCATATTTGCTGGGCGGGAGGCCAAATATTGGCTCAATCAGGCCAGGCTCCAGCGCGGTGAGCAGCGCGCCCAGCTCCCATGGGCGCAGGCTGTCAAAGCGCAGGGTGGCGCGAAACAGGCTGTCTGGCGCAGACAGCCATTGCACGCTGGGGCCGCGCTCGTCAGGGGTGTTGTTGGCATCTGGGTCTGACTTATAGCAGCGGGCGTCGTGTTTGGCGCTGGGCTGGTGGCGGTAGAACTTGCGCCCGGCCAGGTCGCCGCCAGCGTCTGCGGGCAGGTCGCCATAGGTGACCAGTTTTTGGGGAAGTTCGGTTTGCTTGAGGTAGCACTCCACCGCGCTGGGACGCGGCATGCCGAGTATGTGCAGTTGGATAGGTTTGCCGCCATCCACAAAGCGTTGCGCCAGTGATTTGCCATCAGGCGCTTCGATGGCGGTGTTAAAGGTAATGCGGCCAGCCAGGCGCTTGAAGTGGCCATTGGCCAGCGGGGCATGTTCGGCCACTTGCCCATCAAGGGCGTAGCCAAACAGCAGGCGGCTGGCGGTAAGTTGCTGTGGCGCGCCGGCGTGGTCGGCGCATTCCTTGGGGTGCAGCGCCAGCGCCGGGCGCAGCTGCTCCTGGCCGTTTAACAGCCGGTTGCGGTAACGCACGCTGCTGGTGTAGCCCCAGCGGTAATAAAAATGGTGGCCCATGCTGCACACCGTGGGCGCGCCAGTAGCGGCGGTGGCGATTTCCACATAGATCAGTTGGTTGATGTTTAGCTTGGCGCTTTTCTTGATGGCGTGCTGGGTATCCGCCAAGGCATTGAGTTTTCCCTTTAATGGGTGACCAGGGCTTAAATGCCCATACTGGTCATTGGCAAGAATGCCTTGGGTTTGGTAGTAGGCGCGCAATACCGCTGAGGGAATGTCAATTTGCTGGGCGTCATGGCTGTCATACTGTTTGGCTGGCACGAGCACGTTCTGATACACATGGCTGTGCTTGCTAAAGGCTTGGGCAAGCAGGCCTTGGCCATCCTGGCCGCCACAATACCTGAAGTAGTAATGATTGAGATTGGTCGTTGTATTTTGGGCTTGTTGCAGCCTCATGCGCGGTGCGGAGCCGGTCAATACAACATTGTTGACCTTGCCTTGAATGACCTGCCCTAGCCGGTGCTTGCCGAGTTGATTTTTTGCCCCATCTTTAATGAAAACCACAGAACAAGCACGGGGCAATAGCTTGATGGTGATGGTGGCGTCAGGGCCATCGCCTTCGATGTGCAGCACCACTGCCGCGCGTGGCTCTCGCTTACGGCCAAAGCCAAGGTTGGGCCGGTAGGTGTAATGGTGTTCGCTGACTCGCTCCATGGGGGCTCGCAGCAGGCTGGACATGGCTGAACGCAGCATGCCTTTGAGGCTGGCGGCGCCAAGCAGCACACGACCATCTTCCAGCATTTGCGGCTCCAGGGTGCTTTGCGTGGGGCTGTCTTTGTGTTGGTGGTTGCCCACAATCAGCGGGGTGAGGGCTTTCAGGGTGATAAGCAGTTCACCGCTGTAGCGCGGTTCGGTGTTGCTGCCGTCGCGCCACACCGGGGCATCGTATATGGCGTGCTCGGCTTGGACGTGCAGAAAACCATAGGGAATAGGCGAGATGTTGCTGGAAGGGCTGGCCGCCCCTGATTTTTTTACGTGTGGTTTGCCGCTCATGTTCAGGCTTCCATGCAGGGAGGAATCAAACGCCAGGTCAAGCGTTTGCCGTTTTGGTGGTAGTGCTCAACTTCCAGTTGGTCTGGCAATGGGTTGTGCTGGGATAACCCAAAGCGCTGACGGTCGTGCCAGGAGAGCACGCGGTGTGTTTCGCGGTGCAGCTCGTCGATGCAGTGAGCGCCAGCAAAGGATGTCAGGCTCCAGGTGATGCACAGGCTTGGTTGTTCACTCAGCGGATGAGCGTCGTGAAAATGCCGCCAGCGCCCGGCTTCAAAAAGGCTGGCGGCCAATAGTGGCAGGTCGTCCAGGCCATCTGGCAGGCGCTCAGCCAGCGGGGCCAGGCCGGGCAGAGGCCCCCGTAAACGACTGCCATTGCGCTCGGGCAGCCAGGCGCGCGGCTCCAGGGAAATCCATTGCGGGGTGTCGGGGGCCAGATATTGGCGCAACAGGCCAAGGGTTAGCCGCTCGGGCAATGGGGCGCGCTGTATGTAGAGTTGGCGGTTTGGCATCATGGTTTGGCTCCTTGGCTGGCGTCGCCCAGGGGGCGCGTTTCGATGCTGTCGAGTGTCCAGCGGATATGTCCGTGCCCGCGCCAAATCCCGCCGCCCAGCGGCAGGTGGCCATCACCCAGGGCATTCAGCAGTTTGCGCAGTGGCGCGGCCAGATTTTCTGCGGCTTGCTCGGAGTCAGCTTCAATGCAGGCTTGCCAGTGAAAGGTGGCGTGGGCAAGGCTCAGCCGGTCAAATTTGGCGGATTCATATGCGCCGCCGGTCAGTTCGTCTATGGCGACGTGTTGTTGCCAGATCAGCTTCCAATTGTCATCAACCAGTGTGGCGTCCGCCACGCGCAAGCAGCCAGCGCGTTCGGTGTCGCCAAACAGGGTGTTCAGCAAGGCCATGTCGCCGCCTGTGGCGCGATAGTGGCGTTCCAGCTGGGCGCGCCAGACGCCGCGCAGGCTGGCACCTGGCACATAAGGCATCAGCGCGCCGTCAGGGCCAGGCATGGCGGTAATGCTGAAGGCGGGGTCAAAGTTTGCCTCAGAGAAGGCTATGCCCTGTGGGGCAATCACTCGGGGGAAAAAAGCCTGGGCCTGTTGCTGCATGCGGGCGTGGCCGCCAATCGAAAGCGTGTCCAGGCCATAGCCTTGGCCAAATGCATCTTGCCGTTCTCCCACGCACAAGTTGCCTTCAAAATGCACCTCGACGCGACCGGCATGGGGTGGCTTGGGGTGTAGGGCGCACAGGGCGGGCAGGTCCAGCACGGGGACATGGTTGTTTTTGAAATGCGCAATCCATTCTGCGGCGCTGCGTTCAGGGGCAAAGGCATCAGGCCATAGCCGGATATGTCTGGCGTCAAGGCGAAGAATGGTGATGTCTTCCAGGTGGCACCAGCCATAGCCGTGTCGGCTGCCGCGCCCTAGCCGGGCGGCACCTGGCTGTGTCCAGGCGGTTAGTGCGGCGGCGGCCAGGGCTTCGAGCTGAGCTAAATCGGCATCGGCGGTGGGGACAATTTCCAGCTCAAAATGCCAGGCGCTGCCTGTGGGCAGCGCTTCCAGGCTGAACAGGTGATCGTCTTTGGCGGCGTGGGTGCGCGCATTGATGCTGACATGCTGAAAAAACGCTGTTTGCTGTTCTGGTTCCACAAGGTGGGCGTGAGCAAAACGCCAGGCGGAAGGCGTCAGCGTGTTTTGGCTGTGCGTTGCGGCAACGCCGCCAGTGGTGATGGCGGCAGGCAGCGCGCCAGCCAAGGCGCGGGCGGTGGCGATAAAGCAGCCGGCCAGTGTGCTGCCACGCAAAACGGGCCGGCCTTGGCCGTCGCGCGCCAGTGGGCTGTTCACCAGGTGATGCGGATGGTTGCCGCCCACATTAAGTGGGCTGTCCTGCACGAGGCGAGCAAATACCAGGGTGCGATAGGGGGTCATTGGCAATTGTCCTCCGGCTTGGAAGAGGGCATGGCGCTTTGCCAGCGCACAAAGTAGTCCAGCAGAGCTTGGGCGTCGCTGAGCGGCATAGCGAAGATTTCATCGTAAAAACGGCGGTAGCACGGGTGATCCACAAATGCCTTCCAGGCGTGTCCCCCCTGTTTGTCTGCCGCTTGCTGGAGCGTCTCAAAGACCTTGGCCAGTGCTTCTGCGTGGCTGACTGCCCGCACATGGCCGCGAAAATCGCCCCACTGGCTGGCGCTGGGATGCACTTGTGCGGTACCAAATTTTTGTTGCCATCGATAGGCTGTTTGGCATAGCTGTTCTGTGCGGCCAGGCGCTGGCGCACTGGCTTGGCGCGGCGCGGACGCCAGGGGGCTTGGCGCGGGCAGCTTGTCCAGCCGAAAGCGGCCAAAGCCTTCTTCGGGGCATTCTCCCAGCACTTGGCGGCGGCTCAGCGCCGCGCGCACCTTGGGAGCATCGGGGCCGGTGATGCGAATCACCGATCCGGCCTTGATGGCGCGTTGGGCTTGGCGAGGCAGGCCGGTAGCCGCATTGAACCCAAAGATGTCATGGCTTTCACTGAATGCTTGGGTTTCAGATAGCGCACTGTCTGGCAGGCCGGCCAGTTCGGCGACAACCTGGGCGGTGAGCCGCTGGTGGAAGTTGCCCAAGTCATCGCGGGCAATCAGGTCGCTCTCCAGCAGCAGGGTAAAGTTGTCCTCTGTGGCAGCGGCATGCGGGATTGCCGGCAGCCAGTGGATTTGCTCAATCACCAGCGGACGCCCGCCGCGCCCCATGCGCAGCCATTGCTTGTTCAGCGCGTTCAGGGCATCAGCCAACACTGCCGCTTGCGCTGGCGAGCTCACCAACAGGTCGGCAACAAACAGGGTACGCTCGGCAATTTCTTCGGTGCTGAACAAGGCTTGTTCATGGGCGTTTTCATCGCTGGGCGTGCGCGTGTGCAAACGCTCGATGACTTGCGGCGCATAGCGTTGCCAGGGGGCTTCTGGGTGTGGCCGGAAAAGATATTCGCCTTCTTTTGGCCGCTTGAGCTTGCCTGGCGGGCGCTTGTCGGCCTCTGGGTTCATTTGGTCGTATTCTTGTCGCGCGCCAAGATGGTTGCCGGAATCTGGCTGCGCCCACCATGGCAGGCTGGTGTTTGCCGCACAGGTTTTGGGCGCACCGATGGAGAGGGGGATAGGCAAAACTTCGATGTGGGCAAGTGCGTTGGTGTCGAGCTCAGGTTCAGGCAAAGGCAGGGCATCGCCCCATGAGAGGGTGTCTGCCAGCAGGGCGTGCGCCCATTCGGCGTGCTTCATCGCCAGGCAGGTGGCTACTACGGCACCGCGCAGGCTGCGCCCGCGAATAAAGGTTTCGCTGCTGATCAGGTTGCCGGGGTGGCCAGTGCGGGCCAGGCATACGGGGTCAAGGTTGCGCAGCAGCAGCCGCAAACGAGCAGGGCGCTCAGGAGGGGCGCGCCATGTGCGGGCATCGTGTTGGCCATGTTCCGACCATTGCCAGCGCACCAGACCATGCCCTCGATTGCGTCCGCCACCCAGGCGATGGCAGCGGGCGAGGATGGCCTTGAGCAAGTCTTCGTCACTGAGCGACGTGTCATGATCGGTTTGAGCGCTGTTCTGGTCGTTGGTGGTGTGGGTGTCGTTTTGCTCAGGCAGCATCGCTTCCATGACAAAACAGCTGCCGGCTGGCGCGCATTCCACGAAGCGCAGTGATTCTTCTTGGGCGGTGCCGGTGGGGCCAATTTGGGTACTGCCCCACCGTATGGTGGGTTTTTCGGTGTCGGCGCTGAGATAGGCACTGGTGAATTGCAAGCCGCCCTGCCCTTTGCCGGAACGGCCAAACAGGCGCTCAATGCGCTCGCGGGTCAGCGCCGTGGGCTCAAGGCGCAGCCATTCGTTGGCATGGGCGCGCAATACCCCCTTGATGTGGCTGGCAGGCAAAATGGGCCTGCCGTGTCGATCTCTGACGTGCCTGGCGTCGATGTCGCCCCAGCCGGCCCCGGTGCCAATGTGCAGGTCTTCGCGCAGCTCAATGCGCAATTGCAGGCGTTTCATGTTGTGTGCTCCTGAGCGCTTTGGCGTTTTCGGTTGATTTCGATCAGCTCAACAAGGTCAGCCAGCACATTGCGTGTCAGCCCCTCTTTGGATTGAAGCAGGTCATCCTGTGGAAAAGTGCTCAGGGCATTCTCAAGCAATGCGCCCATGCCTTGCGGCAGTTCACACCAGACCAGCTTGCCCAGAAAGGGGCCTTGGCGCAGGGTTTCCCGCAGGGCATGCAGTTGTGAGCGTGCCATTGTTGCAGCAGGCTCCACCAGTTTTTCACTGGCTTCCAGCAGTGCGCCAAGGCTTGCCGGGCCGAGAATGGGGTAGGGCTTGCCGCTTAGCGCCAGGGTGGCGGTCAGGCTGTCGACCCGACGTTCAGCGATGGGGTCATCCACCCAGGTGGCGGTGGTGATGTGCCAGTCAGCGACAGAGCCTTGCGACGCATCAGCCCGAAAGCGTTGTTTGGCGCTGTCGGCCAGTGTCTCCGCCATGGCGTGCAGACGATGGAAAGGAAAGGTTTCTTTGGCGATGGCGATGCCTGCGCCAATGCTGATGGGCTTTTTATCGCTTAGGGGAATGTCTTGGAGCGCTTGGGCATAAGCGTGGACAAAGGGCAGCGCATAAGAGGCAGCGCAGACCAGCAGGAGGTCATCGCCCCCCAGCATGAGCAGCTGATAGCGCTGTGGGGCATCGGCAAAAATCGTGGTGAGCGCGGAGGTCAACGCGCGCCTGACCGCCACGCGCATGCTATGAAAAAACCCCTCGCCATAGGCTTCTCCGGCCAATTCGGTCACAGAGGCCGGCGCGGTTTTCTGCCAGTGTGTGTAGCGCTGGCCAATGCTGTTGCCGTCGGCGTGAATGACGGCAAGATAATCGCCCTGGGCGAGGTCGCTCAGGCTTTCTGGCGGCATGTCAGGGCAGGGAATCCGCCGGAGTCGCTCCAGTAGGCCAATCAGGTCACCGGCTTGCTCGCGGAACTGTTTGCCCTGTTCTTCCAGCACGCGTTCTTCTACGCTGACAAATGCGCCTTTTGCATTGCGGCTTTCGGCTGGCCTGTTGCCCAGATGTTGGCTGACCTGGAAAGCAGGGTGTTGAAACAGGCACTCACCCATATTGGGAAGCTGGGCTTTTTGGCCATCGCATTGTGCTTCAAGCAAGATGCCCGGCAGTATGTTGGCGATATAGGCATAGGCTTGGTGAATGAAATCATGCGCCTGTTCGCGCGTAGGAAAGGTGGCAATGAAGTGGCCGCCGTCACGCACCAACACGCCGTATTCTTGGTAAATTTTAGCGGGATCATCCATCAGGAGGGTGGAATGTGGGCCGCTTGGCTGCGTGTGCAATGGATCCGAGGGATCCGCCTCGGGCAAGTGTGGGATGAGCGTGGGGTCTGCCTTGGCTCCGCTAGCTTGGGCGAGCTGGGGCAAATCAATGCGGATCGCACGCCCTAAGGTGGCATTGGCACCAAGCATGGCGCGCAACCGTGGGGAGGCAAACAGGTAAGTCTGGATGCGTTTAAATTCGAGCTCGATTTTGTGCATGTGATGACTGTGCAAGATGAGTGATGAAAGCAATTGCGCTTCCCGGCGGAAAGATAAAAAGACAAGAAGACGCGTTTATTTACGTCAGAGTCTGCGCGATGGATAGCTTGGCTGGGTTTCTGTGTAACCCCCATACTCCAGGCGAATTCGGGGTAGTGAGGTTGCCGGTTTGCTGATAATGGACGGGTAGACCAAAATGAATTTTGATAGCATATCACGCTGGGGCGTGCGTTCTCAGTGCGCATCAAAAACCTGGGTCCGGCCTTCGCGGGATGACGATTTTTTCAGCGTTTCCTTTTGTCAGCCGCCACGGCCTTGGCGGTTCACCGTCGGGTCGCTTCCCGCTGTGTGGGGCGCTTATGGAGACAGACGACACGTGTGGCCAACCGGATGGGGCCGCCGTTGGCTTGGCCCCTGTTGCCGGGGAAAACGGTCAGTGCCCTGTTTCACCAAACACTTCGTCCAGTGACTTGGCCTCCAGCACCCGGTCGCCCCAGATTTCCAACTGAGCCGGCGTGGCGGCGGCAATGCTGGCCAGCTGTGTGGCCGACAGCGCGCCAAAACGGCGGGTCAACAGTCGTTGCAGCAACAAGGCTTCACCCTGTTGCATCCCCTGCTGAATGCCTGTCTGCATGCCTTTTTGAATACCTTGCTGCATGCCCTGCTCCATCCCCTTGGCAATCGCCTGCGCTTCCCAGCGGTCAATATTGGTTTCCAGCATTTCCATCTCTTTCGTCAATTCTTCGGCATCGGGCACGGCCAGTCCGGTTGCGCTGCAGCCGGTGTTTTATCCCGCGCGTCACCACCCGGTCGATGCGCTGCTTGAACGGGGAGTGGGCGACAGCGTCAGCCAGGTTGCGGATGGCGCGTTTGGCGGCGGCGGTGTCTGGCGTGTGTTCAAAACAAAAGGGCGCAGGGTGGTGTCGTCGAGCAGGGCGGTAGCGGGTTGATGCGCTGGTCCGGCTGTTGCTGGTCGGCCAGTGGAAACCTGGTGACGTTTGTCATGTCAATTGCCGTAGAGAAATTCACAATGGAGATGTGTGATGAGCGATTTTTCTGTTGCCTGGCAACTGCTGGCGGTGACGCTGGTGCTGATTGGCCTGGCTGGGGCGGTGCTGCCTGCCCTGCCGGGTTTGCCGCTGGTATGGGCCGGCTTGTGGCTGGCGGCGTGGGCGGAGGATTATGCGCGCATCGGTGCCAGCACGCTCTGGCTGCTGGCCGGGCTGGCGCTGCTGGGCATGGCGCTGGACGCGGTAGCCGGCTGGCTGGGCGCGCGCGCCTATGGTGCCAGCCGGCAGGCGCTGTGGGGGGCGTTGCTTGGCAGCCTGGTCGGGCTGTTGTTTGGCTTGCCTGGCTTGCTGCTTGGACCGCTGGTGGGGGCGGTGATCGGGGAGTGGCTGGCCCGGCGTGATGCCTGGCGTGCCGGCCAGGTGGGGGTGGCTACGTTGTTTGGGCTGGTGCTGGGCATGCTGGCCAAAATCGGCTGCGCACTGGCCATGCTGCTGGTGTTTGCCTGGGCGTGGTGGACGTGAGCGCAGGTGGCCCAGACACGGGCCGCCTGCGTCTATCGGTTCAGTTGGAGCCGCTCACCAAACCCAGTGCAGCGGTCCTGGCTGGGCGTGTGACCGCAGACAGCACGGGTAGTACGGCAAGGTCACACCACAACGCCAGGAGGGGTTTGTGAGCGGCGCTTAATGCAGCGATGGTGCCGGGCCGCTGGGTGGGGCATCAACAAACAAGCCGGCGGTGTCGTCTTCGTCGAACACATAGCGCTGATTGCAAAAATCGCACTGCACTTCCACGCTGCCCTGTTCTTCAATCACGCTAGCCACTTCGGCTTTGCCCATCATCTGCAGCATGCCGGCCACCCGTTCGCGGCTGCAGGTGCAGGCAAAGTTCAGGCTGGCTGGCTCGAAGCATTGTACTGATTCCTGGTGGAACAGCCGGTAGAGCAGGGTGTCCGCCGGAGTGGTGAGCAGTTCATTGGCGCTGACGGTGTCTGCCAGCGCCTGCACCCGTGGCCAGCCGTCGGCGTCGCCGTGGCCGTCGGGCAGGCGCTGCAGCAGCATGCCGGCAGCCTGTTCGCCATCGCTGGCCAGCATCAGCCGGGTGTCCAGCTGTTCCGAGCGCAGCATGTAGTGCTCCAGCATGGCCGCCACGCTGTCGCCTTCCAGCGCCACAATGCCCTGGTAGGGCTGGCTGCCATTGCGCGGGTCCAGGGTGATGACAAACTGCCCCTGACCCAGCAAGGTCTCGACGCTGGCGCGCTCGTCGAGCTCGCCGTCCCAGCGTGCGGTGGCGCGCAGGGTGTGATCAGCGTTGATTTCCACCACCGCCAGCTTCAGCCCGCCGCTGCCCTGCATCTGCATGATCAGCGTGCCATCAAATTTCAGGTTGGCGGCCAGCAGCGCGCCAGCGGCCAGCAGTTCGCCCAGCAGGTTGCGCAGGCGCGGCGGATATTGATGGTGCGAAAGGATTTCCTGCCAAGCATGATCCAGCCGGATCAGCGCCCCGCGCACCGGGGCTTCGTTGAACAGGAAACGTTGCAACACGTCGTGCATGAGTGAGGCTCCAGAACGAGATTAACGCGCTCAATCGCGCAGCGTGGTCGAGTACAAGGTCAGCGGGGCAGCGGTATTGATGTCAAATTCACAGCCGGCTTCCACACCCAGCTGGGCAATCGCCGCCGGGGTGTCCAGCTGGTCCCAGGCAGCATACATCGCCCCCAGCGCATAGTCACGGCCCGAGCCTATCGCCCAGAAGCGATTGTATTCGTACACTTCGCGCATCGAATACACGGCAAAAATGCCGGCTGGGTTGGCAATCAGCACGGTCATCTGGCTGGACTCGTAGGGGTCGCTGTCGTCTTCGTCCGGCTTGAGGAAGAAGTCTTCCTTGAGCTTGGGATGCAGCTTGCGAAAGGTGTCAAAAATGGCGCTACGGCTGCTCAGATCGCGGTTTTTCAGCTTGGCCAGCGCCGACTGGAATACCAGGTCGTGCGCAGCGCTGCCGGAGATGCCGATAAAGCTGTCGTCCAGCTGAAAAATCTTGTTGAAGCGGGCGTCGTAAGTGGACGTCAGCCGGGTGTCGCCAAAGGTGGACTGGCTGTCCGCCGCGATGGCAACCTCGCGCCCTTTTCGTGCCACGGTGATGGTGGTCATGGCGAAGGGGTTTCCTGAAGGCAATAAAGCAGTAAGATAAAGCCATCCGGGCAAAAAACAAGCCAGATGGTGCCCCGCCCGGCCATTTGCCCATCTGCCCAGCCCATGAGGTGTGTTATGTGCCAGCTGCTTGGCATGAATTGCAATATCCCGACCGACATCCTGTTTTCCTTCGAAGGCTTTCACCGCCGAGGCGGACTGACCGACCAGCACGCCGATGGCTTTGGCATTGCTTTTTTCGAAGGAGCCGGCTGTCGGCTGTTCATCGACGACCAGCCCAGCGCGCATTCGCCGGTGGCTGAATTGATCCGCCGCTACCCGATCAAGTCCAAAAACGTGATTGCCCATATCCGCAAGGCCACCCAGGGCCGGATTGCGCTGGAAAACACCCACCCGTTTCACCGCGAGCTGTGGGGGCGTTACTGGATTTTTGCCCATAACGGCAATCTGGAAAACTTTGCCCCGCCGCAGGGGCAGTATTACCGTCCGGTGGGCGACACCGATTCAGAAGCGGCGTTTTGTCTGCTGCTGGAGCAGCTGCGCCAGCAGTTTGACCAGCTGCCGCCGCTGCCGGTGCTGACCCAGGCCATTTGCGCGCTGGCCGCGCAGATCCGCCAGCATGGCGTGTTCAATTTCATGCTGTCCAATGGTGATGCGCTGTTTACCCACTGCAGCACCCACCTGCATTATCTGGTGCGTCAGGCGCCGTTCAGCACAGCGCACCTGATTGACAACGATGTGAATATCGACTTTGCCGAGGTGACCACGCCCAATGACCGGGTGGCGGTGATTGCCACCCTGCCGCTGACCGACAACGAAGCCTGGACCGCGCACCCGAAAGACACCGTGCTGGTGTTTCACGAAGGCGCGCCGCTGGCCATGCCGGCGGCGGCTTGTCAGGCATAAGCCAGGGCGCTTATAAGGACGCACTAGTAGCCAGTCACCATGATATGAACCGAATGACAGGCGACTCGACCGTTTTCGGCATGAGTTTCATCTGACGTGTCGTTCCCGCGAAGGCGGGAACCCAGACCGCGCCACAGTGTGCGCGGTGGGCATGGCGCAGGTAGCGCTCGTGAGAACTCACCCCGCTGTACGCTGTGGACACGCCTGGATTCCCGCCTGCGCGGGAATGACTCGGTGTCGTGCGGCGAGTAGTTCTTCGTGGCGACATGAACCCTTGTGTTTCAGCGTGACTGGCTACTAGTAGCCAGTCACCATGA
>Ga0209599_10000403_pt1 | contig 28562 bp, 29 predicted proteins | sample Shrwel_input2_FT_FD_187534 | JGI IMG/M metagenome (GOLD analysis project Ga0209599, IMG submission 187534) | Subsurface microbial communities from deep shales in Ohio, USA - Utica-3 well 1 S input2 FT (SPAdes) (version 2) ...
CATATTATGATAGCGATCAGCGAGTTTAATAATAATGACACGAGGATCTTGTAAGGTTGCTTGTAAGATTTTTCTAAAAGATGCAGCCTTGTTATATTCTTTATCACTTGAATGGCTGAGCTTGGTTACACCGTCAACAAGTTCGGCGACAACAATACCAAATTTTTGCCCAATTTCATCTTTGGTAAATTCAGTGTCTTCAATTACATCATGTAATAACGCTGCCATAAGCGTGTCAGCATCTAAACGCATGTGCGCTAAGATACAACTCACTGCGATAGGGTGAAGAACGTAGGGCTCACCACTTTTACGTGTGATACCGCTATGTGCTAAATCAGCAAAATCACAGGCAGCAAGAACTCGTTGAACGTCACTATCTTTTAGATAGGCTTCAATGATGACTTTGAGTTGTTGCTTGGCTTGGCTGACCTCTTCGCCTGGCATAAAAAACACCTTTTTTAACATGAATTCAATAATGAATAAGCTTAGCTTCTAATGAAAAGCATATTGATAAACTTGTCAATTTGTTCGTTATAAAAACTCTTAAATTTTTTCAATGAAACATATTGTTTTTACCAATATATGACAGAATTTTCATTAAACAAAAAAGCCCAGTGTCTTCACAATGGGCTTCTAAGCAAAGCAAATTTTACTTAAAAAGTAAAACCTTCTAAATTTAATGAATTAGTTGATAACACCATATCAAGATTTGATGTTTGATAATCTTGATCACGTTGTTTCAAAATTTCTTTAGTGACATGACCCGCTGCAATTTCGCGCAAAGAAACAACAGTTGGTTTATCGTTGTCCCATTCTACAGTGGGTTCCATACCTTGACGTGCCAATTGACGTGCACGTTTACTCGCCACCAGTACTAACTCAAAACGGTTATCTACATGGTCTAAACAATCTTCAACGGTTACACGTGCCATAAGTTGTCTCGTTTGAACATCACATTTGAAAGACTAAATAGTATAAAAGGCTTTTCTATAAGACTCAAGTTATTCGCGATGTAGAGTAATTAACTTTTCAATTAACTGCTGATGGCGAGCACTTTGTTGTAGAGTAGCTAAACGATTAGCGGTAATGATTGCTTCTAACTCATGTACTGCTTTATTGAAATCATCATTGATAATAATGTAATCAAAGTTTGCAAAATGACGCATGTCTTCTACAGCACAGCTCAAACGATGTTCAATCACTTCAACAGAGTCAGTACCACGATTAGAAAGACGCTGTCTTAAATCATACTGAGTCGGTGGTAAGATAAATATTTGTTTTGATTCAGGAAAAAGTCTCCGAACTTGATCAGCTCCTTGCCAGTCAATTTCTAATAAAACATCATGACCTTGCTGTAATTGTTCTTTAACTTTTGCTTGAGAAGTTCCATAGTAATTACCAAATACTTCAGCGTATTCAATAAAACCACCCTGCTCAACTTGAGATAGAAAAGACTCTTTACTGGTAAAATGATAGTGGACACCATCAAGTTCACCGGGGCGTTGTCCACGAGTGGTATGTGAAACAGAAACATGTAAGTTGCTGACGCGATCGAGTAGGGCTTTGACTAAAGATGTTTTGCCTGTTCCTGATGCCGCAGAAACGACAAACAATAGACCCGACATGATATTTTTCCTGATATGATAAAATATCTTGGCTATTGTAGTGTAGCGTGCCGTTAAACGAAATAGCTTGGCATAAATATTCAGATGATGAGAGAGGTTGTTATGGAAATCGTGTTGGCCAATCCAAGAGGTTTTTGTGCTGGTGTTGACCGTGCTATAGCGATCGTCAATCGTGCATTAGAATGTTTTAATCCACCGATTTATGTAAGACATGAGGTCGTTCACAATAAATTTGTAGTCGATGATTTACGTCAAAGAGGTGCTGTGTTTGTTGATGAGCTGGATCAAGTTCCTGACGATTCAATCGTAATCTTTAGTGCTCATGGTGTATCAAAAGCCGTACAACAAGAGGCGGAACGTCGAGGTTTAAAAGTATTCGATGCGACTTGCCCATTGGTGACCAAGGTTCATATCGAAGTGACTAAATATGCTCGTGAAGGCACAGAAGCTATTCTAATTGGGCATGAAGGACACCCTGAGGTCGAAGGCACGATGGGTCAATATGATAAGTCTAAAGGTGGAGAGATTTATCTCGTTGAAGATGAAGATGATGTAGAAGCGTTAGTTGTAAAACATCCTGAAAAAGTTGCATTTGTAACCCAAACAACGCTTTCAATCGACGATACAGCGAAAGTGATTGATGCCCTAAGAAAAAAATATCCGATGATCATGGGACCGCGTAAGGATGATATCTGTTATGCCACTCAAAATCGTCAAGATGCGGTACGTGATTTGGCGGAACAATGTGATGTAGTGTTGGTGGTAGGTTCTCCGAATTCATCCAATTCAAACCGTTTGCGTGAACTGGCTGAGCGTATGGGTAAATCAGCTTATTTGGTTGATAATGCAGAAGAACTAGAAAAAGATTGGTTTAAGTCAGACAGTAAAATTGGTGTGACGGCTGGTGCATCCGCGCCTGAAATTCTCATCAAGCAGGTCATTCAGCGTTTACAGGATTGGGGTGCGACCCCTCCGCAAGAGCTTCAAGGGCGAGAGGAAAACATTACTTTTAGTTTACCGAAAGAGCTGCGGATACAGGTGACGCAGGCATAAACTGTACAGATTAACTAATGGTCACCCAGTAAAAAACGCCCCATGTTGCTAAAACTGGGGCGTTTGATTGTGTGAAGTGTATTATTGATAACTAATAGACGCAGTGGTGACGGATTTGACTGCAACAGGGGTAGTGTCACCTCCAGCTTTAGAGTTTGTCAATATGAATTTAACATTCCCTTGCATTTGCGTTACATCAAGATCACCTGTTACCGTGATATTACCAGTAATATTCAAAACACCCGTGCCTACAATTTTACCTGATGCCATACCTGTTCCACCTGCTGCTTTTAAACCCATAATATTTCCATAAAAGTTTACTGTAGATTTATTCGCAGCATCCAAAGCAAAACCAGAATCGGCTAAAAACAAAATATTCGATAAGCTGGCAGCAGGGTTATTAATGTCTGTCGTATCTTTGATAAACGTGCCTTTATAGTCTTTAAAATACTGCAAAGATGTGATTGAGGCACGATTCGTGGCATTGTAGGGTTGGCAATATTGCAGTGGGTAATTGTCGGCAGGGCAGACTTTTAATAAGCGAGTTTTAATATTTGCATCAGTCACGTTTTCTAACAGATAATGATTGCTTGCATAGATATTATAGTTCGTTTGTTTATCTATAAGGTTGGTTGTCACATAACCTGTTGAAAGTACAGTATTGACATAATCGCTGGGTGTTCCATTTAAGTCTAAAATGACATCACCGTCAAACCAAATCACTCCGGCTAAATTTGCCGTAGAACTATTGAATCTCCATACCCCACTGCTTAGTGTTACGCCACTCGGGCAGGTGGTGATCAGCGTTTCGGCGGTAATGTCAGATCCACCTGAGCGTAAATTATTTTTATAGCAAACAGCATTACCGGCACCATTTTTGGTAAAGATATAATTCGCATAAGGGCGTAGGCTTGCTGCTTCAGGAAAGATCGTTCCACCATTATAGGCAGAAATATTAATATTCTGGACAGTCTGCCCTACTTTATTTCCTACTATGACACCAGCACCTTGACCAGCATCACCAACGGAAATTGATACATCGCTACCTATCCCAACAAACTCTACTGCATTGCCTTGTACATTCAACCCCCCAGCAAAAATTGATCCTGTTGCGTTACTATACTTCAATGAATCTGTGACTTTAAACAAGGCGCGTAAAATGGCTTTGGCTCCACCACTTTCGCCTATAATATCAAAACAATAATTGCCTGTACCTGTTGGGCAACTCGCCGACTTTTTATAGTTAATGACTTGACCTGTGGTCGAGGTAACTGTACCTGTTTCGGTTGCAGTTATTTTCGCCATATCCATATTTGAACTTTTTAAAAATTCAGATAAAGCTTGATAACCGATCATGGTTTGCATTTGAGCTTGTGTTTGGGCATGCGTGGTGACTGCACTCGATTGCATGGTTTTCATAGAAGCCATATAACCAATCGTTGCAACGGTTAGTGTCATACCTACCAACAAAATAAAGAGCAAAGATGTGATACCAGACTGTGGTTGTCCCCGATTGATTTTTTTATGAATACACTGGGTTTTCATGTTCATTCTCCTTACTGTTATGGGTTCAGTAGACAGGTGGTGTTGCGAATAGGTCTAGCAACGCTATCACTACTTGCTGCATAGCTATAAGCAGTCGCTTCAACAGTAAATTTACCGACAAGACCGCTAACGGCTGCATTTGAGTTAATAATGCCAAATGGCGTGCAATTGGCGACATCACTTACTTTAAATTCAAACTCACCAATGCGGTTGGTGCTGTTTTTAATTGCCGTGTTTGCGCTTTTAATTGGCATTAATAACGTTTTGCTTGCCCCTGTGCTTGGGATGGTTGCTCCTGAGCAGCTATAACTTGTATATAGATTTAACCCATTGGTTTCATTGGCAAGAGCTTGACAATTTGAACCTGTTTTCCAAACAAATATAGGACCTGCTGTGTCTTTTGCTATGAGCGTGCCATCGGTAGCTCGAACAGCAAAATTGGTACCATAGGCTAGAGGTGTGGCAGAGTCGTAACCAATGCTTTGCATTATTTTGTCAATGGAAATCAATCCGAGCATCAGGGTGCTGTCTGTGCCTGCACCTAAGCTCGATTCTGCGGTTAATTTCCCTGTGGTGATAAATACTCGTGACATCGCCAACACAATGATGATTGCTAAGGTCATCGCAATGAGCAGTTCAATCAGTGAAACACCCTTTTGAGAGAAGTTTAAAGTTTTCATATTTCGTCCTCCCTCATTTAATAAGGTTTAATGTCTGCTTTGATTGGAGCAAAAGTATCGCTCGTTTGAACTTTTAGGGCAGGGAATTTAACGTGTATTACGCCAGTCGCAGATGAAGCAACACCAGCACCACCACTACCATAGGCTGCCACGGTATAATTCCCTGTTGTGTAAGTACAATCTAAGTTAACGTTTGTGGTTGCAACGGTGATGGTTTTTGTACCTGCCGTGATGCATTGAGATGCTTCCAGTTGATTACGCATTTGGCTAATGGTGTGTAAGTGCACATTCTGATCACGATGAGTGACTGCGGTACGTGCAGCAATAAAAGCACTTCCTAGCCCAATAATTGCCATTAACAATACAGACATGAGCACTTCAATGAGGGTCACACCACGTTGTTTTGAAAACGGATGCTTATAATTTAGCTGTCGCATTTGTGCCTCCATTCGCTGTAATTGTATAGTCCGTACATGTCGAAATATTTTGACCATTATTATTGAATGGCACGGTGGTGGCACAGCCAGTTGCCCCACTAAAGCTAATACTTGCTGTTGCAGGTATTTTTGCTTTCCAAATCACGACAGGCGTGGCTTTGGCATTTTCAACTGAAATTTCTTTCGTGCTGCTGTTAAATTTCAGGGTTGCCGCTGCGGTCGTCGCACCAATCACACCCTCTGGGTTTTTTAAAGCTTCATTTCGTACTTTGCCCAAAGCTTCAACTAAGAGTTTTTCCGCATTGCTGATGTTTGTATTGGCCATCCATGCTTGCCCTAAAGGCATAACTTTGGTGGCCAATAGACCCAATAGCGCAATAGTAATGAGTAGCTCTATGAGCGATACACCATGTTGTTTTACCATGATGACATCCCGCCACATGTTGTACCTCCGCTAATGGTACGCGTGTTGGCTTGGTTGAGCGTTAACGTGCAGCCAGCATTTCGAGTGCCAGAGATTCCTGTTGCGGTTAAGGTGTACGATTTTGTTGCTGTGGTCACACTCACTGTATATGTAAATGAATTACCTGAAGATGGTTGCCAACCTGTGGCATAACTTTGGGTTTGTGCCGTGGTGGTGGTTGGGTTTGGGGTCGGTGCGGTATAGCTTAATGATCTCAAGTAGAGATTTTCGACTGCAACACTGAGCGACATGAGATCGGAGGCGGCACTTTTGGCTTGCGACTTGGTAATATAACTTGAGTACGCAGGTAGAGCGATTGCCGCTAAAATAGCAATAATGGCAACAGCAACCATAAGTTCAAGTAAGGTAAAACCTGAGTGTTTTTGTGGCTTTTTTTGCGCCGATACAGGAGATTTTTTGGTCGTATGATCTAAAGAAAATGTATGCAATAGGTTATCTTTTTTCATTGCTTCAATGTCCATAATTTGTACAGATTTTGTCTTATCTTTAAGTGTAATTTAATTCGTTGTGTACAAAAAAGTAAAAGTGACCAACGAGATAAAAATCTAGATAAAGGGTTATTGCTACACATGTCAGACGTAATTTTTTTGCTGCAAGCGATTTGCGTGAAAAATAGTCAAATACATCGCATTAAAGTTTAATTTCCTTGACCATGAGCTAGGCTATGGCTTAAAAGAGTGTTGTTTTTAAGGTATTGATATAATTAAGAAAAACAAAATAATTTTGCTTGATAAAGAATTAAAGACTATTAAACAAATTATGAGTTGTTTTTTAAACATGGTAAAGAAATCAAAAATTAGCAACTAAAGCGTTTAGGGTTTTATCTGCGTGGGAAGAAAACAACCTATATTTGAAATGAACTTAATTTAGATGTGATCAATAAAACGATTTTAATTTCTTAATAACATATTTATTTAATTGTAAATATTTTAAATCTTACTAAAAATCTGTGTTTAAAAAAAACAATTCAAATGTTGTTGTAGGGAGCAACTCAGATATGAAAAAAATAAAAGCTCAAACAGGCGTGGGGCTGATTGAAGTCTTGGTTTCGTTACTCATATTGGCGATTGGCATTTTAGGATTTGTTGCCTTACAGTATCGTGCCGTTGAAGCGACTTCAGAAGCCATTAATCGTGTACAGGCAATGAATGTTGCTCGGGATATGGCGGAAAGAATCCGTGCCAATCGCGATGGTTTGGCAAATTATAAAACTCAAATTCAAACCGCAGCCAATCAAACAGATTATACCACCAATTGTATGACTTCAGCGTGCAGTGCCACAGCAATGGCGGATTTTGATGTATCTCAAGTGGTGGCGAAAGCTTCAGCTTTGGGAATGACAATGAATATGCGGACGTGTTCTGGCAATAGCGATGGTCGTAATTGTATTTATGTGGCATGGGGCGATACCAGTGCAACAGATGGTACGGGAGCGGGGGATTGTACTAATGGTGCAGCCTATTTGAGTACATCCACCTGTGTGATTATGGAGACCTATTAAAATGTATAACAAGCAATCAGGTTTTACCTTAATCGAGCTGATGATCTCGTTGACCTTGGGTTTAATCGTCACTGCGGCCGCAATTTTATTGTTTCTTACTGGGCAGCGAAGTGTGGTGATGCAAAAAGGTGTGGCAGAACTTCAAGATAATGCCAATTTTGGACTGAACTATATTACCAAAGATATACGTCTCACTAATCTCAATACCAAAACCGCTGCAATTAGTGATCAAACTTTATATGGTGGAGTCGTACTCACTTCCAATGCTTCGGCAGATGCAGTGACGAATACTACTGTTACTCCTAACGAAAAAAAGCCTACACTTCCTACTACGATTGTAGTTAATAGCACTCTACTTTCCCAGAGTAGTGGTCGCCCGGGTGTTACAGTCGGAACAAGCCCTCAATGGACTGGAGCTTCAAATGTAGAAGATAGTTCAGGTACGGCTCTGACTAGTGATCAGTTGGTGATTCAATATTTGCCACAATATACTATCGATACAAAATCTACGCCCACTGATGAAACAGATGATGAATATGTTGGAGGTTTCGATTGTGAGGGCAATGAAATTCGTTATTTAAAATCTGCTGGGTTGCGCATGTATGTGCAACGGTATTTTTTAAGAACAGACACTAACAGCGCGAGTACTGAAACTTCACCTTTGGCTTTGGCTTGTGATGCAGGTTATTACCCAATTAATGCACCGACCGCGATTACCAATTATGGTGGTGCGGGTGAAATTATTATGAAACGTGTTGATCATTTCCGTGTATTGCTCGGCGTACAAAGTGATGTTGCCGCTGCGGCGAGTACACCTGCGAGCACAACTCATCGATATGTGTCGATTAAAGACTATATGAACATGACTGCACCTCGCCCACGTATTCTCTCTATCCAATTGGGCGTTTTGGTGCGTTCAACGCAATCTGTAGGAGCAGAGTCGGCTGTTAGGGCTGATCAACAGTTCCAGATTCTTGATCAAACTGTAAAAGTCAAAACACCAAGCAATCCGAAATATATCCGTCAAGTGGTATCTCAGACTATAGCGTTGCGCAATGCGCTTGGGGAGCGTGAATAATGAGAAGAATGCAAAGTGGGGCAACGCTAATCATTGTATTAATTCTATTACTTGTCATGACCGTCGTTGGAACTATGGCTATACGTGGTAGTTTAACTGCTTTGAACATCGCAACAAATAGCCAAGCACAACAACTGCTACTCCAGAACTCTGATGCAGCAATTTTTAATGTTGAGAATCCAGCTCTGGTTGAAAGAAACACGGCCTATGATGGATTATTTGGTTTGGTAAAAAGCGATGCCAATAAGGGTAAGGAGTTGGTGTTTTGCTATAAAGGGACTGCGACTGAGTTTTATGATTTTTCACGCGCCAGTTTTATGCAATGGGTGTCGGGAACAGCTCCAAATAACAGCGAGTTAGGTATAGATGGTTATTGTAAGATGGATAGCAGTAATAATTTCTTTACCAGTGGTCGTAAAGCGGTCATGACTCAAGTTTCAATTAAGGTGAATACCGATGCCTCAAGTAATTTAGATCGGGCATTCGAACATATGCAAAGAGGAACCGACGCGGAGTCTGCCAAGATTGATAAGTCAGAAAAAATATTGGTGACAGCCACTTCAATTGTTCCAGCCATGAGTTCGGCTTCTGATGAGGATATTAATGCTTGTTTTTCAAATCATATGAATCAAGTTGTAATTCCTAGTGGAGTAACACCTGCCACAGGCATGAATAAAAGTGTGTCGCAATGTTTGCAAGATTTGGGTGTGCCCGTAAATACTCAAGTGGCCGAATACAACCTAACACAAGCATTTGACCGGACTTAATGTTGAGGGATTAAACCATGAAAAATACAGCGAAAATAATGACATTTAAGCTCTCAGTATTAACCACGTTAATGCTGTGTGTAACGGCGAACAATGCCAGCGATATTGAAATTTATAAGGCACCGAATGCTTCAGATGGCAAAGCTCGGGTAATGTTGAATTTGGATAACTCGACTTTTATGTCGGGTGACCCCGATGGTACCAATGGAGGGAACGGTACAATTGGTATGGACTTTCCGGGAGTAGAATGTCCAAAAGGAAACCAAAAATATCTTATCGAGACTGAAACTTGGACGAACGGTACAAAATCTTATAGCTATGATGCAGCTTATTGTGAAATGCCTAAAGCGACTTATGATGGTTTAGCTGCGGCGGCTAAAACTCGGGTCACCAACTTATGCCCAGCTACGGCATCGGGAGATCGCAAATGCTATAGCCGCTTAACTATGTTAAAGCGTGGAGCTTTAAAGGTCATTAATGATACAGCTTTAGGGGCAAATATTAAAATTGGGTTGAACTTTTTTCCTCAACATACCGCCGCTCCGCAAGATGGTAGTGCGATCGCTACCCAACCTGTACCTTTGGCGTGGTATAACGCAACGACTGGGGCGATTTGTGATACCGCACCCTATACGGGTTGTACCGATGGGCGTGATCAACTCAGCCGAATTGTGGCGGGAGTTCGTAAATCTGAAACAAATTTACAGGAAAAAACAGTACCTGTAGCTCTAGGTTATGGTAAAGCAGCACGTGGTTTGTTGACCGATTCATCAGGTGTGGCTTTGGGCTCAGCAGATCAATGTTCGGGCTATGGTATTTTTACCTTAACCTCAGGGATGCCTGTTGACGATAATATCGGTGCAGCAAGGGGTGATTTAAATTTTATTTTACGAGGTGGAACTGACAGCCAGTTGTCGGGTACGAATGCGAGCTCATGCGCTACTGGTGGTAGTGGCGGCTCGACAGCTAACACGGGTGACGCATGGCAATGTGTCAATGCTGCCGCTACACGTTTAATGGCAGGTAAAGGTAAAATTAGTGTACCTGTTAAATCGGTTGTGGTGAGTTATGGTACTGACATGACACTCGGGCTTCCAAATTTGCAGCCGTATGACCCTAAATTAACCTCTCAAACCACGATCAATAACGACGTTCAATCTATTAGTGATGGTAAAGTTAAAGAAAATAAAAGATACGCTGCTTATGCAGGTTTGAATGGTGGTGGTGGGTATAACTCTGTACAAGACCCTGATGCTTTATCACAAACGATTATAGATTTTATTGCCGATGTCGGTAAGGTTGATATTCCGTATATGACGACTGGTGCGCCGACTATCCCACAAGACCCACTAAACCCAGTGCTTGTACAAAGTAATGCGTACTTTTCTCAATTTAAACCAACGCCAACTAAAACCACTACTGTGGGTAACCAGCTTTGGGCTGGGAATATGAAAAAGTACCGAGTCAATAATGTGGGTCGTTTGGTCGGTAAAAATGGTGATATCGTTGGCGCTGCCGAGGTAAAAGAAGACGTAACCAATGACGTAGGTCAATTAATTACAGGGACACATGACTACTGGGCACCAGCTGTGAGTTCGGATGCCACGATTGCCAAAGGTGCTGAAACTTTACAGGGTAGTGAGTTGTTCGCCCGTATGGGTGGGGCGTGGTCACAGTTACCACTTGCCACAATCGTTGCTGGGGCTACGGTTGATAATCGTAAATTACTCACCAACCGTGTAATTGATAGTACTACGGCTGCGGTCAGTAATAGTTCGACTTTACGCCAAATTAACAGTGCAGATTGGGCTGCCAATGATCCAAAACGTTCAGACATTATGAGTTTGTTTAATTTGCGTCAATTGGGTGCTGTCATGCATTCTTCACCGTTATTACTATCGAATGAAGGTAAAATGACCTATAACGCCTCGACCAAACAGCTTGAATCGAGTGGTCGTGAAGATTATGTATTGTTTGGTAGTACACAAGGTTTATTGCATGTGGTGAAAGCTGATGACTACACCTCAACCAATGGTGGTGGTAAGGAAATATTTGCATTCGTTCCAAATGAAATGGTTGAAAACCAAAGTAAAGCTTTCTTAACCCCTGATCAAACCACAGGTGGAACAGCAAATTTATTTTATGGTATAGATGCGCCGTGGACGGCTTATACCGAATATGTACCTAAGGCGGATGGTACTTTAACCGTCGGTAGGGGGAAAACTACGACGGGTACAACGACACTCAAGGGTAAGCAGTTTGTTTATGGTGGTTTACGTATGGGTGGTCGTAGCTATTACTCACTTGACCTGACAAATATGAGTAGTCCCTCTTTAAAATTCCATATTAATCCAGATGCCGCTGCTTCAGGAACACCGTTAAGCTATATGGGCGAAAGTTGGTCGAAACCTAAAATTGCTTGGGTAAACTGGCAAGGCAGCCGAAAAATGGTGATGTTTGTGGGGGGCGGTTATGACGCAGGCGGTACCACAGGTAAAGCCAATAATGGAGGATATGAAAGTGATACCTACGACCAAGCCAATGGTATTGGTGCGGGTGTGTATATGTTTAGTGCCGATGGTACGGATGCAGGTAATTTGTTGTGGTGGGCAAGTAATAATGCTTCAGCTACTACGGCTGCTACAACCAACTCAGGCGTGATTGCGCTGAAAGATGCCAATATGAAATACAGTGTGGTCAGCGAAATTAAAACTGCCGATCGCAATAATGATGGTTTAGTCGATCATCTTTATTTTGGTGATTTAGGTGGACAAGTCTTCCGCATCGATCTGAATAATAACGCGTCAACCAGTGGTGCATTTGCGACACGTTCAACTCGTATTATGAATATGCATGCTTCGGGTGGAACGAGCCCACGTTTCTACGCTGCGCCATCGTTTGCGATTTTTGAAGACAGTGCAAGTGGTAATTTATTTGCTGCGATCTCGATTGGTAGCGGTAATTTAAGCCATCCGCTTGCAGGCTACGATTCAGGTCGTAATCAAGATGCGTTGTATACCGTTTATGACAAAGACGTGACTCGTTCAGATTTGTATACAACAAGCAGCTTAAATAGCCAAGATGCCGCCGTAGGTGCAAGTGGTTCACTAGCAATCAATGAACTTACCCTAGCTAACCGCTTCTAACAATCTGCAGCAGATTTAGCTGCGTTGGTCGCACCTTATGCAACTTCATCGGGTTGGTATTATAAGCTTCCAGGTGGCACGAAAATTCAACATGAAAAAATCTTCTACTCACCAACCGTAATTGATTATGACCTGTATGTTAGTAGTTATGATGCGAGCCGTTTAGGTTTAACAGGAGCATGTGGCGGTGGCGTACAAGGGGTGAGTAAAGTGCAAATCTTCTGTATGCCGTTTGGTCAGTGTTCAGCGGCAGACTATCCAAGTCGCACAAATACGAGCTATAGTGACGATCATGGACCAGGGATTCAAAACCATGCGATTGCCAGCAATGGTGATGGAACCACACGTTTAGTGGGTGGTGTGATTACAGATGACAAAAAATTAACGGACACCTATGCAACTCAAGTGAAATTGATTGCCCAACGCTGGTATGAGAGATAGGTGAAACATGAAAAAAAATGACGGCTTCACCCTGATTGAATTGATGGTGGTTCTAATAATTATTGCGATTATCGCTGCCATCGCAATCCCTTCATATCAAGCTTATGCTCGACGTGCGCTTGCTGCTCAAATGCAGCAAGAAATGCAACGTATCTCTGTATTACTAGAACGTCATAAAGCACGTAATTTTAGTTATAAGGGCTTCGATCTATCGAATCAAGGCGTTGTGGCACCTCGAACTTATAGCTTTGATTTAAAAGATGGTGCCACTACTACTACAGCAGCCAAAGGCTCAGGTAATGGTAAATTACTTTCAGCTACTGATGCCTCAGGACGTTCTTGGGTTTTATATGGAATAACTTCTGATGCTCAAAACTATAACTTTCTAATGACGAGTACTGGCTTACGTTGTAAAAATAAAACAGCTGCGAATGTAGTCTCGACAGGATGTGGTACGGGAGAGGAGCCATGGTAAAATCCAATACGGGCTTTACACTTATTGAGGTTATGATTGTTGTTGCAATTATTGGTGTTTTAGCTGCGATAGCATATCCTTCTTATCAGAATCATGTTCGTAAAACCAAACGTGTCGAAATGCAGAGTACATTGATTGATCTTGGAGCAAAAATACAGCGTTATAAAATTGCGAACTTTAAAGTAAAGAATGCAACGACAACAGATCTAGGTATTGCAAGTGCTTATCCTTTACAGGGACAGGCGCTTTATGATGTGACTTTATCTCCACTAACGAGTGGCACATTAAGTTCCGAAGCTTGGACATTAACTGCTACACCAAAAACTGGTACGAGCCAAACGGGTACAGGAGCAATTACTTTGAATTATCAGAATATAAAATGCTGGTATGATGGTAAGGATGCCCCAACATCGAGTGATACTTGTACCACATGGTAGTAATGTAAATAAGAACTTGAATTGGACACAGTTCAAGTTCTTTGAAACGATTTATCTGATCTAAAACAATAACTAAATTCAAAGCTGTGGATAACTCAAATTTAAGCTTTATTTTGCCTCAAATATAACGTAAAATGTCGCCCTCTATTAAAGGGGTTTGAAATGCTGTCGGTGGTCGGCGCAGGGATAATCCGTAAAAACTATAAGGTTGTTCTCATGGTTGTTATTCGTTTAGCGCGCGGTGGTGCAAAAAAACGTCCATTCTACCAAATCATCGTTACTGATAGCCGTAATGCACGTGATGGTCGTTTCATCGAACGTATTGGTTTCTTTAACCCAACTGCACAAGGTAAAGCTGAAAAAGTTCGTTTAGACGCTGACCGTTTTGCTCACTGGGTTGCTCAAGGTGCTCAACCTTCAGAACGTGTTGCTTCTTTAGCTGCTCAAGCTAAGAAAGCTGCAGCTACTGCTTAAAGGTAGTAGATAACCCATGACATCAATACAGAATGTTCCCGAAGATCGAATTCAGATTGGACAGTTACGTTCAGCGTATGGATTGAATGGGTGGCTCTGGGTTTACTCAAATACTGAACCTATGAGTAATATGTTTGACTACCTTCCTTGGTACATCGAGACTAAGGCAGGTTGGCAAACAATAGATGTAAAACGTTGGAAACCTCATGGCAAAGGCTTGGTTGTTGCATTAAAAGGTGTGAATGATCGCACAGGTGCAGAAAACTTAGTCGGTGCAAATATCTGGATTGCCAAATCTCAGCTTCCTAAAGCTGATGTAGACGAATATTACTGGTCTGATCTTAAAGGTCTAACAGTATTAGGTCTTGGTGATGATGAGCAAGAAGTAAATCTTGGTCAAATCTTTGAATTATTTGAGACAGGTGCCAATGATGTCATTGTAGTCAAAGCGACTGCTGACAGTATTGATGCTGAAGAACGAATGATTCCTTGGCATAAAGATGTGGTACAACGTGTTGATCTTGAAGCTGGTCGTATTTATGTTAATTGGGGCGTAGATTACTAATCCTCAATGGATTGTAACGCAGCAGGAATAGAGGAGTCTGCGATGTTTTTTGCAGTCATCACATTATTTCCTGAAATGTTTGAAGCAATTACGGCATATGGCATTAGCGGAAGAGCAACAAAAAAAGATATTGTGCAAGTCACTTGCATAAATCCAAGAGATTTTGCAGAGGGCAACTACAAACGAGTGGATGAACGTCCATTTGGTGGTGGTCCAGGTATGGTGATGATGGCTGAGCCTTTGGCGAAAGCAATTAACCATGCTAAACAACTTGCTTCGCAAGCAGGCTGTGTTCATGCGCCAGTGGTGTATATGTCACCGCAAGGTAAAACCCTAAATGAACAGGCGGTACAACAATTCGTTGAATATGATGGTTTGATTGTATTGTGTGGACGTTATGAGGGCGTGGATGAGCGTTTAATCCAGCATTATGTTGATCAAGAATGGTCAATAGGGGATTACGTTTTATCAGGTGGTGAACTTCCTGCGATGGTGTTGCTTGATAGTATTATTCGTCGATTGCCAAATGTCATGTCTGATGAGCAATCTGCGATACAAGATTCTTTTGTGGATGGTTTATTAGATTGTCCACAATACACAAAACCTGACCATTTTGAAGGTTTGGATGTGCCTGAGGTACTTAAATCAGGACATCATGCCAATATAGAAAAGTGGCGTTTTTTGCAGCGTTATCAACGTACTTTAGATCGCCGACCAGAGTTGGTTGAAAAAGTAGAATTGACCAAGCAGCAAATAAAATGGTTAAAAAATTCGCAAGGATAAGTGTAAATCCAAGTATGACTTGGACGTGTTATTCAATATAGCACTGCTTTTATTCTTGTAACAAACGAGAAGCTTAGCTTCGAGTTGCTGCTTAAACGTTGTTTAAGTTGAATAATAGGCTCCTTTGAACATGTGTTCTAAGGGGAAAGTTAAACGGGAGATATGCGCTTTAGCCTCTATTCCCAGCGGTGTAAGAGACCTCTTCTCTCCCGCACATTCGGAGACTCCACATGAGTGGTAAGCATCCTTTAGTTCAAGCTGTTGAAAATGCACAGTTAAAATCAGACATTCCTGCTTTTGCACCAGGCGATACAGTTATCGTTCAGGTTAAAGTAAAAGAGGGTGAGCGTGAGCGTCTTCAGGCATTTGAAGGTGTTGTAATCGCGAAGAAAAACCGTGGTTTAAACTCTGCTTTCACAGTTCGTAAAATTTCTAGCGGCGTTGGTGTTGAGCGTGTTTTCCAAACTCACTCTCCAGTTGTTGCTAAAATCGAAGTGAAACGTCGTGGTGACGTTCGTCGTGCTAAACTTTACTACCTACGCGAGTTGTCTGGTAAAGCTGCACGTATTCGTGAAAAATTACCAGCTCGTAAACAAGGTTAATTTTAACTTTGTTTTAAAGCAAAAAAATGCGCTATTTGGCGCATTTTTTTATGGTCGTATCAAAATAAAAAATTATATTTTAAAAGTAATTAATTGCGAACCTGTGATCGATTTAGATCGAACTTTAATCTTGCTCTTTGCTGTAAAAATACTGCTTTTATTAAAATTTTAGAGCTGGTTTTTTGATAAAATACGCCTTTATTGTCTGGCTTTTTATTTATGAAAAAAAGTTCTTATCGTCACTTAAGCGGCGTTTTCTTATTGAATAAACCTTTGGGTTTAAGTTCTAATTCCGCGCTTCAGAAAGTACGTCGACTTTTCAACGCACAAAAAGCTGGACATACGGGTGCATTGGATCCCTTGGCAACAGGCTTATTACCAATTTGCTTGGGTGAGGCGACTAAGTTTTCACATTATTTACTTGATTCAACCAAACGCTATCAAACGACGGTAAAGCTTGGGCAAAGCACAGCCACAGGTGATGTAGAAGGTGAGATTTTACAACAAAGACCAATACCTCACTTAACAACAGAAAGCATTGAACACGTATTAGAAAAATTTCGGGGTGATATTCAGCAAATTCCCCCAATGTATTCTGCTTTAAAACGTGATGGTCGTCCTCTCTATGAGTTAGCTCGAAAGGGAATTGAAATTGAACGTGAAGCACGCCCAGTAACGATCTATAATTTAACATTGCTTAGTTTTACCGAAGATAGCCTGACTTTGGATGTGACTTGTTCAAAGGGAACTTATATCCGTGTATTAGGGGAAGATATTGGTGAAGCTTTGGGCTGCGGTGGACATTTAACAAAGTTGCATCGTACCCAAACGGGGCATTTTGAGATTAATCCAAGTTATACCATTGAATATCTTGAAAGCCTTTCGCTAGAACAACGCGATGCTTTATTGCTGTCGGTCTACGCACCCGTGGAACATTTTCCAAGAGTTCAATTACCTGAGGGGCGTGAAAAGTATTTTGGTAATGGTCAGGAAAGTAATATTGATCATGAGGCTGCGGCTGAAGTTTTGGTTTTTGACGGTGAACGTTGTTTAGGTTTAGCTGAAATTACAGATAAAAAACGTCTTGTGCCAAAACGCTTACTCAATCTATAGGGTCATTTTCGATGGAATGGGAACTGATTCTGAGTCTAATGTTCTTTGCTTTTTGTGCAGGAACCATTGATGCGGCAGTTGGCGGTGGTGGTCTTATCCAAATTCCCGCATTAATGGGGGCATTACCGAATACATCACTGGCAACGTTGTTTGGAACTAACAAAGTTGCTTCAATCTGTGGAACCGCTTCAGCAGCGTTTTCATTTGTGCGACGAGTAAAATTAAAATGGCCATTACTCGTTGTAATTGCTATTTTTGCTTTTATCAGCTCATTCGCAGGTGCTGCATGTGTCTCTATGATTCCGACACATATTTTAAGACCTTTCGTATTGGTTATGCTGATCGTGATTGCGATTTATACCTTCATGAAAAAGCAATTTGGGCAAGTTCATATTGATCAGCGAATTACGCCAAAACTTTTGATCTTTGCTGCAATTGGTAGTCTTGCGATCGGGTTTTATGATGGTATCTTTGGACCGGGTACAGGCAGTTTCTTTATTTTCTTTTTTATTCGTTTTCTGCAAGTTGATTTCTTGCATGCATCTGCATTATCAAAAATTGGCAATTTCATGACCAATCTTGCGGCGCTGAGTTTCTTTATTCCCACAGGCCATGTGCTTTTCTCACTTGGTTTGATGATGGCAGTTGCAAATATTGCAGGTTCATTATTAGGCGTACGTCTCGCTTTGAAATATGGTAGTGGTTTTATTCGAATTTTATTTTTAATTTTAGTGAGTATTCTGATTTGCCGTCTGGGATATCAAATTATTGTGGCTGCTTGAATTTAAAGATAAATTTTCAATACAAAAACAAACCTAATTGATGCTGTTTGAAAAAAATACACTTTCTATGATGGGTATCTAGCCACATTCCACAATACGAGGATGTTTTTTAATTCTGTATTGTGGCGATTAGCCAATCATAGAGGTGAATAATGAATATATTTGAAGCACTCCGAGAAAGTCATGAGTTACAACGTAGTTTAGCGAATAGCTTGATTGAAACGAGTGGGGCAAGTGAAGACAGAAAAGAATTATTTGATTTATTAAAAAATGAACTTTATGCACATTCCGTGGCTGAAGATCGCTATTTATATATTCCTTTAATGTTTAATGATGTAGGTTTGGATATCACTCGACATGCCTTGGCTGAACACCATGAAATGGATGAATTGGTCGAGCAACTTGAAGAAACGGATATGAGTAGTCCAAGTTGGATTGCAACTGCTAAACAATTAAGTGAAAAGGTTCATCATCACCTAAAGGAAGAGGAACATAAGTTTTTCCAACAAGCTGGAAAAATTTTAGAGGAGAGTGAAAAGGAAAAATTAGGTAAAAAGTATTTAGCCGAATATCAGAAATATAAAAATGTAGATACCTAATTTTTCGTTATAACAATAATGAGCAGAGCGGAGTGTACTTACGGTGTTTGTGTTTTTTCACCACGTAAGGTCACTCCAATCGATGCGATCATGATACAGAAAAGTGCAAACCACTGAATCATGCTGATTTGTTCATGCAAGATCAGTAATCCAGCCAAAGCTGCCAAAGCTGGTGCAAGACTGGTCAGTGTTCCATAACTGAGTTTGCTTAAACGTTTTAAAGCCATGAGATCGAGTGCATAGGGAATAGCAGTGGCTAAAACGGCAATCACTAAGGCTTTGCCCCAATATTGGGTATCTAGCAAAGCAGGTGTGTTATTCCAGAGTCCGAATGGTAATAATGTCAGTGCTGACAAACCAATCGCAATTGTGAGTGCATGCATTCCGATATTTTGTTGCACAACACGATGCCCAAAATAAATATACAAAGCCCAAAACAGTCCTGCACTTAAAGCGCAAGCTGCTCCAAAATAAGAGAAATTTTCCGAGTTCGCATCGTGCCAAGGAACCATGAGTGCGATTCCAAGAATGGCAAAAACCACCCAAATATAATCACTGCGCTGTTTGATTGATAGCAGTGCTAATCCCAAAGGACCAATAAATTCAAGACCCACTGCAATACCTTGAGGTAACTTACCTAAAGACGTATAAAATAAAATATTCATACAGCCCAAAGACGCACTATATAGCAATAAGTCTCGCCATTTAAGAGATTTGAGCTTAGACAATATCGTCCAAGAACGGAACATGATTGCAACTAAAATTGTCGCAAAACAGAGTCTTAAAATGGTGACAGTGAGTGGGTCGAGAGTTGCAATAAGTTGTTTGGCAAACGAAGCGCTGATTTGATATGACACCATGGATAGAACCATGTATAGCACTGCGATCAACTGAATATTTTTCATGGCGATTCTACAAAATTAAAGTAAAAAAACCTAAAGAATAGGTTTCAAAATTATAAGTTGAAGTGGAGAGCGTAGATTGGTGATTTTTCATTTTATGTACGCTCGTTTTGCAGTCGGGCACGTTGCGTGGTAACGGTACAACCAATCGATGCAATGATAATCGTGCCAAGTGCAAGCCATTGATTCCACAATAAGGTTTCACCCAAAAAGATAAATCCTGATAGGGCTGCTACAGCAGGTTCAAGGCTCATTAAAGTACCAAAGCTCAAGGGCGTTAGACTTCTTAACGCGATCATTTCTAGGGTAAACGGCAAAGCACTGGCTAAGATCGCCAGTCCAATAAAATAATAGAGATTAGGTAGTTCAAATACGCGATCAATTGCACCTGAATATACAGCAAAAGGAATGAGACATAGCATGCCGATACTCATACCCAAACATACAGTATGATTACCCGATATGCCTGATGGCTTCTGTCCTGCAATAATATAGATTGCCCAACATGCACCGGCACTTATCGCAAAAAAGACACCTAATAAATCGAGTCCGTGTTGAGCTTGTTGTAATGGAAACAGCAGAATTAAGCCTAAAATTGCACAGCCAACCCAAATAAAATCATATTTTTGACGCGCATAATAAAGCGCTACGCTCAATGGTCCGATAAACTCAAAAGCAACGGCAAGTCCTAAGGGTAATCGTTCAAGCGATAAATAGAACAGCGCATTCATGCCTGCAAGCGCAATTCCATAAGTAAAAATGGCTTTCCAGCGCACAACTTTAAAATTGATGGTCCAGATTTTAAAGATAACTGCCAAAATAATCGCACCAAAAAACAAGCGCATGGCAGAAACGGTCAGGACTGGAAAACTTTGAAATAGAATTTTGGCTAAAGAGCCACTGCCTTGCACACACAACATGGCAATCATCAACAGTAATACGGCATGAAGTGGTGTTTTCAACATTGAGGCAGACATCTTATTTTTTTAACATTCAGTATAATATTCACATAATAATTCAATCACCCATAAAAAAGCCACAGCATTTACTGTGGCTTTTCTTAGATTGCTCTGAATTTATAATTAGAACAATACGCGAACTCGGATTGTACCTTCAACATGGTTCAGGGTGTCCAAAGCTTCTTGAGATGCAGATGCATCTACATCCATCACTAAGTAACCGATATCACCTTTAGTCATCAATGATTGACCAGAGATGTTGATGCCTTGTTCAGCGAATAATGTATTGATCTTAGACAATACACCCGGTACGTTTTTGTGAATGTGCAGTAAACGATGCTGACCATCAGAAAGTGGTAACGCGATTTCTGGGAAGTTCACCGCAGAAAGTGTCATACCTTTATCTGAATACGCAACGAATTTTTCAGCAACTTCTAAACCAATGTTTGCTTGCGCTTCCATCGTAGAACCACCTACGTGCGGTGTCAAAATCACGTTGTCTAAGCCACGAAGTGGAGAAACGAATTCTTCACCATTGGCTTTTGGTTCTTTCGGGAATACGTCAACTGCTGCGCCAGCAATGTGACCAGATTTAATCGCATCTGCTAAATCTTCAATAATCACACATGTACCGCGTGCCGCATTAATGAAGATCGAACCCTCTTTCATTTTCGCGAATTGTTCTTTTTTGAAGAAATTACGAGTAGAAGGAACATCTGGAACGTGCAGAGAAACCACATCCGCAGTTGCTAAAAGTTCGTCTAATGAACCGACTTGACGTGCATTACCTAAAGGTAATTTAGTTACCGCATCGTAATAGCAAACTTTCATACCCAAGCTTTCAGCTAAAACTGAAAGTTGTGAACCAATTGAACCGTAGCCAATAATACCTAAAGTCTTACCACGCGTTTCAAAAGAACCAACAGCAGATTTGTTCCAACCACCTGCATGTGTATCTTTTGATTTTTCAGGTACACGACGAAGTAATAAAATTGCTTCAGCAAGAACCAATTCTGCTACAGAACGTGTATTTGAATAAGGCGCGTTAAAAACAGGGATACCACGAGACATCGCCGCTTTTAAATCGACTTGGTTAGTACCGATACAGAAACAACCAACTGCAATCAATTTATTTGCTGCTTCAAAGATTTCTTCAGTCAATTGAGTACGCGAACGAATACCAATAAAGTGTGCATCTTTGACTGCTTCTTTCAAAGCTTCGCCTTCAAGCGCAGTTTTGTGATAATCGATGTTGGTATAACCCGCCGCATTTAAGGTATCGATGGCATTTTGATGCACACCTTCTAACAAAAGGAAACGGATTTTATCTTTCGGTAGTGATAGATGTTGGCTCATTACGGCTCCGCTACAAAGGCCAAAATTTAGTTGCGGTATCATAGCATACAGCTTTGAGTTATAGATATTTCGTTTAAAATTAGCTCAGCAGAATTGTTGATATTTTTTCAGTTATTGCTGAATTTTATTGCTTATAGGGCTTCGGAAAATGAAGTATCTTGCATCCGATGCTTTATCCCTCGTGTGCTTACATGTAAAATAAACAAATACGATAATCAAGCTTGAGCATGATCAAGTTTGGTGTGTTCGCCAGCGTTTCTATATTTTGGATATTTCGATGCCGATATTATTAAGGGATTGAAAAATATTATGTTGTTATCCGAAAGCTCAATATCTACTTCTTGCTAGGCCTGTAAACGATGAATGCTTCAGTCGATTTGACACCTGAGTTATTAACCCAATTAACCGCAATTGTGGGTGAAAGCCGTATTAAAACCGATGCTGACAGTTTAGAAAATTGGGGACGAGATCATACTAAACATTTTGATCCGAACCCATCAGTCATCGTTTTCCCTTCAAGCACTGAACAAGTGCAGTCGATTGTAAAACTTGCCAATCAATTCAATGTTGCGATTACGCCATCGGGTGGTCGTACAGGTTTATCGGCTGGTGCTGTGGCGAATAATGGCGAAATCGTAATTAGTTTCGATAAGATGAATCAGATCTTGGAGTTTTTGCCAGCCGATCGTATGGTTCGCGTTCAAGCAGGTGTGGTGACTGAACAATTGCAAAATTATGCCGAACAACAAGGCATGTATTACCCAGTTGATTTTGCATCGACAGGTTCTAGTCAGATTGGCGGAAATATTGGAACCAATGCAGGCGGTATTAAAGTTATCAAATACGGCATGACACGTAACTGGGTGCTTGGCTTAACGGTTGTGACGGGTAAAGGCGATATTTTACGTTTAAACAAAGGCATGATTAAAAATGCGACGGGTTATGCGTTGCAACATTTGTTTATCGGTGGTGAAGGTACATTAGGTTTGGTGACAGAGGCTGAGATTAAACTTGAGCGTCAACCACAAAACCTACAAGTCATGGTATTGGGTACGCCTGACTTTGAAGCGGTGATGCCTGTATTACATGCTTTCCAAAAAGAAATCGACTTAACTGCATTCGAGTTCTTTGGTGAAGTGGCAATGCAAAAAGTCTTGGATCGTGGGCATGTACAACGTCCATTTGAAACAACTTGTCCATTTTATGTGTTACTTGAATTTGAAGCGCCGTATGAGCCGATTATGGATAAAGCAATGCAGATTTTTGAGCATTGCATGGAGCAGGGCTGGGTGATTGATGGCGTAATGAGCCAAAGTTTAGAACAAGCTCAAAGCTTATGGCGTTTACGTGAAGATATTTCGGAATCTATTGCACCGTATATTCCATATAAAAATGATATTTCAGTGTTGATTACGCATGTACCAGCGTTTATCTCAGAAATTGATGCGATCGTTTCACAAAACTATCCAGACTTTGAAATCTGCTGGTTCGGTCATATTGGTGACGGTAACTTGCACTTAAATATTTTAAAACCTGAAAACTTAACTAAAGACGAATTCTTTGCGAAGTGTCAGGTGGTGAATAAATACGTGTTTGAGACTGTGAAAAAATATGATGGTTCGATCTCTGCCGAGCATGGTGTGGGAATGACTAAAAAGCCATATTTGGAATATTCACGTTCGCCTGAAGAAATTGAATATATGAAAGCGTTGAAATTGGCATTTGATCCGAATGGGATTATGAACCCAGGCAAATTATTTGATTTGTAATCGAGTTTAAGAGGTATATTTTAATATATACCTCTTTTATTTTTTATGAGCTAAATTTTCGAAATAGGTCATCATCACAGTATTAATCCCACCGAAGCCCCAATGTCGAGTGTTAATAAAAATCCTTTTCTCATTAGATATCTTACTTTCGATAGAAATACCATTTAGAAAAATACGATATCCTTTAATATCTCGATAAGAAATTTTTCTTTGTCCGAAGATATTGGTCTTTATAATATGATAGTTATCGAATTTGACTTTTTTAATACAAATATCGCTATAAGTTAGTATAAGAAGTACAAGAAAGGAGAAACAGCCTAATCCCCAAATCAATTGGTAGTTGTGACTTTCATAAGTAGATATTATTTTTATAAGAAATAAAAGTAGAAGAAATGTAGTACATACAAAAAATGGAAAAAGTAAAACCTTAAAAATTAAACTTACTTTAAACTCAAGACTATTTAAATTTCTATAATTATTGCTCATTTCAATATTCATTCTAGGGGCTGTCCTCATTTGATAAAATAGCTCAAAAACGGCTATTTACATGCTTGAGATAGAATATTTAACGACCAAAATGCTGTTTTGTTGAACAAAATGCAGGCTGATTTGCTTCGTTAAATGAAATGAGAACATGCCCTAATTAATTTAAATGCTGATCTAAAAAAAGGCTTTAGATCAGAGTAAGACTTCATTATGATAACAGAGTATCTAAACATACTGACTCTAATAAAATGAACATCCATCACGAAATTGAAAAACTATTTCAACAACGCCAAGACCTTCCATTGTTTTATATTGAAAGTGGTAGCCGGTTATGGGGAATGGCCAGCCCTGACAGCGACTATGATGTACGCGGTTTTCATTTACCGAGTAAAGAGCAATATTTTGATTATAAAAAGTACCGTGATCTAATCGAAATCATGGACGGTGATTTCGATTTCGTTTCTTATGATCTCGATAAAATGTTTGGCTTATTGGCAAAAAGTAACCCAACGGTATTGGAATGGGTCAGAGCACATATTGTTTATTTTAATGCTTTTCCAGAATGGCAAAGCTTTCGCGATGGACTGATTGAGCGAATCGACTATAGTGCGCTATATCACCACTACTTATCGCTGGCTGCATATTCTTATTTAAATGAACAGGCATTCTTACTTTAAGTTGGACACCTGTTCTTATTTTACTTGGACAACAAGAATCTAAACCTGCTGCCAATCATCAGCTACCTCTTTCCAATTTACTTCACGTGCAACTGGATTCCCATTCTGATCTTGTCCAGTCCAAACATTCCAGTAGTCAGGATCGTCTGATCTTGGTCTATGTTCAGCCGAAAGATGATTCATTTGAACTAATACGGGTAATTCCGAAGCCCAACCAAGTAGTATTGCATTTCTGGAAGGTAACGAGGGTAAATCTCTCAATAATCCTCGGAGATTATCAGGCACCAATTTGTGTATCAGTTCTTGATCCCGTTCATTGCTAATCCGATGAAGTAAGAAACTATTACACTGAGAAAGAACAGTCGGTGAGAGTTCACTAGGTCTTTGTGACGAAAGCATCATACCTAATCCAAACTTTCGCCCTTCACGAGCTATTTTTTCAAAAACTTGACAACATATAGATGATGAATTGTGATATTCGGTATCATCCTTATACCGTTTCACAAAAGTATGAGCCTCCTCCATAACTAATACTGTAGGAAGTACTTGCCCTTGATTCATTCGACGATATCTTTGTAAGGATTCCAATGTCATTCGAGCTATAGTAGCTGCAATGATATGTGCAATTTCTGCTGGAACTAATGAAAGGTCGATAACTGTAACTGTTCCATTTGAAGCATTGTTATCCCCGATATAATCAGAAAGCCAACCATCCAAAGTCATTTCTTTTGCACCGTCAATCTGACTTGTTAAGACTTTCATTCGAGTATCTGAGAGAAGAGTCTTAATTCTCATTTGCATGGTATCAATATATTCTGAGACACCTAGCAATTCGGCATTTCCTTCAATACTTTTTAATAAATTTTCACCAGAAAATGGTCTTGGAATATCAGCATCTATTGGCAATGCATCCATTGCACTGCCACCAAATGAGGTATAGGCAGTTTTTAGTAATTGTAAGAAGTCATTAATCTCTGTTCTATCAAAGTCAAATAGTGCGTATTGTGCTGAACGTGCTTGTTCAAAGTGGGTTATCTTATCTGTAATTGCTGTTAAACAAGTTTGTTGATTACTATCAAATACATCTTGATCAGTTAATCCAATTCTCCATTTTTTTAACTTTTCAAAAAAATTCTTCGCTTTGGGAAAGTTTCCCCAAGGTGAACCTGAGTTAATTTCGATTTGGGTAATGCTAATGAGTGTTCTTAAATATTGTTTCATTTCTTGATGGGCAGATTGCTCAATATTAAAAACACCTTCCCGAACCGAACGTAAAGCTTGAATTAATGTAGGACGTTGGGTCTTAAGGCTTGCTTGTGTAAAAGAAACCCACTCAGAACTATTCCAAAGCCATAAAGGAACTTGAAGTTGCTGTATGTCCTCATCTTTGGGTTCTACAGAAAAGATTCGAACGTTTACTTTGTCTTTAAAAGTTTCTGAATATTCGCCATTTGGATCTAATATGATAAATCGGGCATTTGGCTGACTATGTCTAACTTTTTCTGCTGCATCAAGTGACCAGCGAATCAAACCAGCTACAGAACAAGATTTACCACTTCCAGTATTGCCCAATACTGCTAAATGACGACCAAAAAGACGATCTGGATCAATCATCACTTTTGCACCATTTGCCAATGGACTGGTGCCAATACAAACTCTTCGATTATCACCAGATTCAACTATATCTTGTAATTGATGTTGAGTTGGTAAAATGACAGGTGCTCCCACTGTGGGGTAGATTTCTACACCTCTTTGAAATTTATAATAAACTCTATCATTTTCTTCTTTGTCGTAAATCAAACAACCCAAAGGATTTAAGCTCATTTTCCGCAAAGGATACGGTAAATCAACTAAACCAAAATCCTGCATTCCTTTTCTTTTTGGGTATTGTGAGCGTTCTATAGTAATCCATTCAACTTGTCCAACTAGATAACCAGCATCACTAGCAATAAGAACATATCCATTAACCCTTGGGAAAGATCTTGGTGTTCCTGTATTTAATGCAGTTCCTTCGGGGGCTTCAATATCGAGTAAAACTTTAATTTCGCTCGGTGAAACAAAATCAACAGTTCCTATTCTTAATGAATCAACATAAGCCAATGGCGAAATACTCATAATTAAATATCCCCATTAATTTTATCTAAATTTTCTGAAATAATGGATTCTTGATTTGAAGGTAATCTTTGTTTTAAAAGTTCACTCATCCGAGAAGTGGTTTTATCAATTGCGGCTTTAGGTAAATAATATTGTGTTAAGTTTGTTAGATCTGCTAGTGCAGGACCTATAAGTAAACTAATTTGAGAATGACGTCCCAACTCTTCATACAATTTCATGATTCTTCCCATATTGTCATCACGAGAAATAATGACCAAATGAGTCGATGGGATCGTTAACATATCTCGAATAACTCTATTGATATGATCATCACCAAAACTATAGCCATATGTAACTAGAGTACTATTAGGACGACAAATAGCAGCAGCCAGATCACGGAATAATTCAACATAAGGGTAATTTGCCGTTTCTTGATCTTTTGCTGAATTTGGGTAAATCATTAATTCATGTGGGGTCATATCATCATAACCTGCCACCTCAAGAAATGGGGCTATTGATTTTGCTCCAAATGGCAAACCAATACGCCGAATATCTTTATTTACTTGTATCCAATCTACTGATCCGTGAAGTTTTGTATATCGCACAACTCCTTCAAGGTAACGAGGTTCTCCACGGATACCAGGAGGATTATAGTGCATGTCTAAATCTAAACGAGATGACCTAAAAATAGGCATTAAATTACCTAAAAATCTGTCAAGTAAGTGAATACCTGCTAATTCTGAACCAGCTTCGATAAGTCGATCATAGTTCGTGGTAAAAATATTTAATCTATCCCGTACGCCAGTACGACTAGCAAAGCTCATTAGAAATGTAACTAAGATATTGAAAGCATTTTCTCTTTTTTCAGAATTTGCCGTGGCAATACCATTTTCACTAACCAATATTGAATTAGCAAAGCCTTGCATTGCTATTTCTAATTCTTTTTTAAGGGCACTGGCTTTATCATGATTCAAAATTTCTAGCCCACGAAGCAATTCATTTGCTACACGTAATTGATCTTCTAAATTACCTTCTTTACGTCCAGTTTCTTCTGATGATTTTTTCGCAGCCAGAGTTACTTGATCATTAAAATCGTCAAGTGAAAAAGCCTCCATACCAGTAGCAGCTTTTTCTGCTGCTAACCAATGAACAGCGTGTGTTAAACCAGAGCCTGCTAATAAAGATAGATGTTCCGATTGAAATAGAGCCGTTAACCATGGCTCAATTCTTGATCGAAGTTCTTTATAAGAAAATGATTCATTGGGATTGAGCCAAGCACACTCAACACCGTCACATAAAGAATATTTCGCAGAATCAGTAGAATCCTGTTTAAATTGAATAGGTGAGTGATCATCCCTAACTTTTATAATATTAATCATATATCCCCCTTAAATTTAATTATCTCAACTCAATCTCTTTCTTAAACTTATTGTATTGATAATTCATAATCTGCCCATTTACTAGCAATTCAACGGCATGCTGAATTACTTGTAAAGGTGCAATAAACCACGGCGAATTCAAACATGAGGTGCGACAGTTTGAAAAGTCTTATGATAATCAACAAGCTGAGCAAATTTCTCTAATGGTGTAAGCCAATCTAACGCTTTTCTAGGACGAGTATTCAGTGACATGGCAACTTGATTTAAATAATGCTGATCTGCCTGATTTAAATCAATCCCTTTAGGTAAATATTGCCTAATTAAACCATTCATATTTTCGCATGTGCCTTTTT
>Ga0209599_10000406_pt1 | contig 28502 bp, 25 predicted proteins | sample Shrwel_input2_FT_FD_187534 | JGI IMG/M metagenome (GOLD analysis project Ga0209599, IMG submission 187534) | Subsurface microbial communities from deep shales in Ohio, USA - Utica-3 well 1 S input2 FT (SPAdes) (version 2) ...
AATTTCATATCATTGATAATCGCAGGAATTAACCAATCTGGGAAATCACCATTTTTCACTTTTTCTATCTCTGCCAAAAGCAGTTGTTCTGCCTCTTCTAAAGATTGATTTTCCTTCGGAACAATCATGAGCGAGAACAATCCGTATTGCTTAAAACCGAGTTCATAAGCATAACTTCTGAGCGCTTTATGCTTTTGGTTAATGTTTAAATCCAGCAAACCTGCTTCGCCAGAATTGGAGAGAATCTGAGCCACCATTTCTGCCAAATGCTCTTCTTTTGTTCCATAAGAATCTGTTCTCCAAGCGATATTTAATCTCGGCGCAGAAGGACTTTTTACAATTCTTTCTACAATTTCAGTTTGAGGTTCTTCTATAATTTTTTCTTTCTTCGGAAGTTCTTTGTACTCAAATTTTCCAAAATATTGATCCACCAAAAGAATGGTTTCTTCAAAATCTAAATCTCCAACCAAAACCATCGCCATATTATTAGGCACATAAAAATCATTGAAATATTGATGAATAGCCTTCATAGAAGGATTTTTCAAATGCTCAGATTTCCCCAAAGTGGTTTGTTGACCATTAGGATGTTTCGGAAAAAGGGCTTCCATGAGTGCATAATTTACCAACCTCACATCATTGTCTTGTGCACGATTAAATTCTTCGTAAACCGATTCTAACTCAGTATGAAAAAGCCTTAAAACCAGACCAGAAAAACGCTCTTTTTCTATTTTGAGCCATTTTTCCAATTCATTATTCGGAATGTTATTTTTATAGACCGTTTCGTCTAACCAAGTGTGAGCATTGGTTCCTGTAGCGCCAAGAGAAGAAATGACTTTATCATATTCATTGGCAATCGCATATTGACTGGCTTCTTGAGAAATTTCGTCTATTTTTCTATAAATTTCCTTCTTTTTTTCTGGGTTTTGCTCGAATTTGTGCAGTTCGTACAAATCAGAAATTTGGTCTAATAATACTTTTTCTTTTTCCAAATCCAGCGTTCCTAATTTGCTCGTTCCTTTGAACATCATATGCTCTAAATAATGCGCCAATCCTGTATTGTCTGATGGATCATTATTGCTTCCCGTTCTTACAGGAATATAGGTTTGGATTCTAGGAGCATCATCATTTTGAGCCAAATAAACCGTTAATCCATTGTTTAATTTGTAGATTCTTACACCCGTTTCATCTCCTTCTACTTGTTGGTAAGTGTAACCGTTTTTATCTGTAAAATTTTTAGTTTTTAATACTAATTTCGTCTGCATTAATTTCTTATTTCTTAATTATTTATTCGGATATTTCTGAATGAGAGCTTGTAAAATTGCCCAAGTTTCTATATCCATTTTTCCATCATAATTTTGTGGTCTAAAATGATATTGGAAAGCCTCAATAGTCTTCTTAGTAGCATCATCCCAAACTCCAGTTTCTGTAACTCCATAGCCAAATTGTTTTAGGGCAATCTGTACTTTCATCACAAAAGCCATCTCATTGATTTTTGCATTAAATTCTTCTGGGATGATTTGAGATTGGAAACTCTGAACTGTAGCATTATCATACCACATTCCTATTCCGTATTCGTCATACAATTTTTTCCAAGGAAATAGCGGACCTGGATCTTGTTTGCGAGTTGGCGCAATGTCTGAATGTGCTAAAACATTAGTAGGCGGAATTTGGTAACGCGTTACAATATCTTGTACCAAAGCTGCTACTTTTTTCACTTGATGCTCGGGAAACGGAACGAAAACTCTTTTTCCGTCAACTACTTTAAAACCTTCATTCACGATTTCTATTCCGATAGAAGTATCATTAAGCGTTGCATCTTTTCTCCATGAACTGATTCCTGCGTGATAAGACCTTTTATTTTCGTCTACCAACTGATAAATTTCTATATCGGTAGAATCATTCACCAAATAGTGAGAACTCACGGCTTGAGTGGTTAAAACCCTCACAGATTTATCATGATCCAAAGCTGTGTAATGTAAAATCACATATTTCTGTCTGAAATTTTGTGCAACGGCAGGAAAATGATTTCTAGTCACTTTATAACCTTCTGGTTTTGCTCCTACCAAAGAACCATAACTGATGGTGTTATCATTTTTAGTTGGGTCTGCTATATTTACTGTAAAATAATCGCCATGTACATCATGTTTTATCTCTGTTTTGGGAGGTTTTGGTATCGTAGATGTGGTTGGCTGAGGTAAATTATTGGGTTTTGCAATTTCTTTTTGCGAACCGCAAGAAATAATTAAAGACGCTAAACCTATGAAATATAATGAATTACGCATTTTATTGATTTTTTAAAAGATTATTTATTCAAAAATACGAAAATTTTTAGCAATTTTTTTTTGGTTATTAAGGAAAACTGTCCTATATTTGCACTCGCAATTACGGAAGAGAAGTTCTTAAAAGAATTTGCAAGGAGGGTTGCCGGAGTGGTTAACGGAGCAGTTTGCTAAACTGTCGACTCGCAAGGGTCGCAAGGGTTCGAATCCCTTACCCTCCGCAACCAAGAAATTCGGGGTGTAGCGTAGTCCGGTCATCGCGCCTGGTTTGGGACCAGGAGGTCGCAGGTTCGAATCCTGCCACCCCGACAAAAAAATCGAAAATTTTAAGAAAATTAAGGTTCGTAGCTCAGCTAAATTGAGCATTCCGATTTTAATCGGTACGGTCTCGAGAGAAACCTTTTTAAAAACTTCGGGTGCGTAGCTCAGCTGGATAGAGCATCTGCCTTCTAAGCAGACGGTCTCAGGTTCGAATCCTGACGCGCTCACGAAAGAGAAATCAGAAATGGTTTCTCTTTTTTTGTTCTTAAATCAAAAAAATAATCGAAATATCTACTGGATAAAGCATCCCGATTTTCTAAATCGGAACGGTCTCAATTCAAAATAAAAATTACGCTCACGAAAGAGAAATCAGAAATGGTTTCTCTTTTTTTTTGTTCTTAAATCAAAAAATAACCAAAATCTCTGCTAGATAAAGAATCCCGATTTAGAAAATCGGGACGGTCAAAAATTATTAATCCATTAAACACTCATCAAAGAGAAATTAGTAATAGTTTCTCTTTTTTGTTTTATATCCGTTTTGTTTTCAATATTTTTGAACCATGAAAAATTTGATAATCATTGGCAAGGTTTTTCCAGAGCCTAATTCTACAGCTGCCGGTTCTAGAATGATTCAATTGATGGATTTATTCTTAACTCAAAATTATCAAATCACCTTTCTTTCCACGGCTTCTATTTCAGAAAACAGTTTTGACTTAAGTTCTAAAAATATTCAGTTTCAAAACATTTTACTCAATGACAACAGTTTTGATGAACTCATCAAAAATCTAAATCCAGATGTTGTTGTTTTTGACAGATTCACCACCGAAGAACAATTCGGGTGGAGAGTTTCGGAGCAAGTTCCGAATGCCGTAAAAGTTCTCGACACCGAAGATTTACATTTCCTAAGAAACGCCAGAGAAAAAGCTTTTAAACAAAATAGAAACTTTAAACATTCAGATTTAATTAATGACGTTTTCAAACGCGAATTGGCTTCCATTTTAAGATGCGATCTTTCCCTAATCATTTCTGAATTCGAGATGAATTTACTCATCGAAAAGTTTAAAATTGACGAGAATATTTTCTTTTACCTTCCACTTTTTGGAGAGGTTAAAAAACCTAAAACTCCTTTTTCAGAAAGAAAAAATTTTATCAGCATCGGTAATTTTTTGCACGAACCGAATTGGCAAACGGTTCTCCAACTTAAAAAACTTTGGAAAGACATCAAAAAACAACTTCCAGAAGCCGAAATTCATATTTATGGAGCTTACGCAAGTGAAAAAGTCTTTCAATTGCACAACGAAAAAGAAGGTTTCATCATCAAAGGAAGAGCCGAAAATGTAGAAAGTGTTTTTAGCCAAGCAAAAGTTTTACTTGCTCCCATTCCTTTTGGAGCTGGAATTAAAGGTAAATTGCTCGAAAGTATGCAATTTGGATTACCAAATGTTACTTCCACAGTTGGCGCAGAAGCAATGCATGGAAATTTTGATTGGAATGGATTTATTACAGATGATGAAAACGAATTCATAGAAAAAGCAGTTCTACTCTATCAAAATGAAAATTTTTGGCAAAAATCCCAAGAAAATGGCTTCAACATTATAGAAAACAGATTCAAAAAAGAACTTTTTGAGCCCAATTTCATTTATAAAATTCAAGAAATTTCTGAAAATCTAGAATCACACAGAAATCAAAATTTCTTAGGTCAAATTCTACAACATCACACCTTACAAAGCACTAAATACCTGAGTAAGTGGATTGAAGAAAAGAACAAAAAATAATCCCACAAAATTTCCGTATTTTTACGCATTAAAGTGAAAATATGCCGCAAAAAATCACAGAATTAGCTCAAGAATTGGGAGTTGCCACAGAATCTCTTAAAAACTTCATCGAGGATTTTGATTTAGACCTTTCAGAATGTCTTTTTCCAAACCTTGAAGTAAAGGATGATTTTGCCAAATTCGCTAGAGAAAACGTTAAGTTTTTGCAGAAATACGAAAAAGACTTAGTAGAGGAGAAATCTTCTACTCAAATTGCTTCAGAAATCCAACAGCCCGTAGAAAAAGTAGAAGCAATTATCAAAAAAAACAAACCCAATTTATTCGAAAACGGCTTGTATAAATCCTCGGTTTCTAGTTTCGGCATAGATAATAAACTCGGCGGAAATTACAGTTTCGTTTATGATTATTTCGGGCATTTAACCTCATTAACTCAGCGAGATTTCATTGGCTATAGAGATTTATATTTCTACATTACAGAAATGCTGAATCCTTTTATTGATGAGACTCAGACCAAAGATTGGGGCATCCAAAAACCTGCTGGAATCATTTTATACGGTCCACAAGGAAGTGGAAAAATTTTCTGGGCAAGAAAAATTGCAGAAATTATCAATTATGAGTTCAAAGAAGTCATGAATTCTTATTTGAGAACCAGTTTTATCAACGGAAAAAGAAGTGATTTTAATGATTTTTTAACGGCAATGATGAAGGAAGATAAAGTCTTGCTATTTTTAGAAAACTTCCACGAAATTGCTCAAGAAAAACCCATTGACGACAGCATTTTTTCAGAAAACAAATCTACCAAAGATATTATTCTCCATTCGATTCATAAATTTGTAAACGAAGAGTTATTGATGGTAGTTGCAGCTAATAATTTAGTTGGAATAGATAACGAGGTTTTTGCACCAGGAAGATTTGACATAAAAATTCCAATTTTCCCACCCAATGAAGACGAAAGAGCACAGATGATTATGCAATATATCACACTCAACTTATCTGAAGACGCTATTCTGATGAAAATATTAAAACACAATGGTGCGGACAAAAAACCATATTGGAGTGACTATGCAAAACGCATGAAACTCTTTAGCAATACCATGATGATTGATTTCACCCAAAGTGTAAAAAAACGTCTCAGAAATGTGTATTTGCGCAAAAAAACACACGAATGCAAAATTGAAAAATCAATTCTAGAAGCCAGTTTCATAGAATGTGCCAGTAAATTGACCGATGAATATTTGAACGAAGTTCAGCAGTTCATCAGAGAAGTTTCAGCCAATGATTATGATGTTTTTGCGGCCAGAATTGAAGCCATGAAGAAAGAATTTCAAGCTTATATTATTAAAGAAAAACCACACAGAAAAATAGGTTTTAACGTAGAAGAAGATTAAAATGGATACAGAAAATTTAAAAATTCAGATAAAAACATTTTTTGGTTTAGAAGAAGTTCTTGCCGAAGAAATTAAAAAATTAGGCGGAAGAAAAGTAGAAATTAAAAACCGCGCCATAAACTGTGAGGGCGACCTTGGTTTTCTATACAAAATCAATTATTCTGCAAGAACCGCTGTTAAAATTTTGGTTCCTATTGCGACTTTTAAAGCATGGAACGAAAATAAATTTTATGATAAAGTTTTCGATTTTCCTTGGGAAACCGTGATGAGTGTAGACCAAAGTTTTGCCATAGATTCTACGGTTTATTCTGAAACGTTCACGCATTCACAATTTGTAGCCTTGAAAATGAAAGATGCGATTTGTGATTATTTCGTGATGAAAGAAAGACGCAGACCAGATGTAGACCCGAAAAATCCTGACATTAAATTCCACCTTCATATCGACAGAGAATTGGTAACGATTTCTTTGGATTCTTCTGGAGACCCTTTATTTAAGCGTGGTTACCGAAAAGAACAAGGAGAAGCGCCCATTAATGAAGTTTTGGCTTCAGGAATGTTACAATTGGCTGGTTGGGACGGAAAAGGCAATTTCCTTGATCCAATGTGCGGAAGTGGAACACTTTTGATAGAAGCAGCGATGCTCGCAATGGATTTACCTGCTCAGATTTTCAGAAAGAAATTCGCTTTCCAAAATTGGAAAAATTATGACGCAGAATTATTTGCCAAAATCAAAGAATTCAGAATCAACAGAATTAAAGAATTTACAGGAAAAATCGTAGGTTACGACATTGATGCAAGAATGCTGAATGCTGCTAGAATCAACATAGAAGCCGCAGAAATGGAAGATGTAATTGAAGTAAAAAAACAGAATTTCTTTGAATCTGAAAAAGATATGTTTCCGTTGTTAATGGTTTTCAATCCACCTTATGATGAAAGAATTGCGATTAACCAACCCGATTTTTACAAGAAAATTGGCGATACTTTTAAACAAAAATACCCGAATACATTGGCTTGGATGATTTCTTCTGATTTAGAAGGTGTGAAAAATGTAGGTTTAAGACCTTCCAGAAAAATAAAATTGTTCAACGGAAAATTAGAATGCCGCTTCTTGCAATACGAAATGTATGAAGGCACGAAGAAGATTCATAAATTGGAGAAATAACGTCTCGCTGATTGAATAAATTAGGCGGATAAACTCCGCCTTATATTTACATTGATTCATCAATAAATTGATATCTATCTTCTCCTTCTATTTTCTTAAGTTTTAATTTATGTGGTTTTATTATTAATTTACCATCTTCAACTTCATCAGTCATCAAGTAAATTTTTTCTCTATATTTTTCAAATAAAATAGACATAAATTGTTTAAAAATTTCACATTCATTTTGGTCTACAGAATCATTAAATTTTATTAAGTCAAAAAATAAAAAATCATTATTTTTTTCGAATTTTATAAATTTACTATTCAAAAAATTTCTACCAATAAATATTCTTTTAATAGCATTTTCACTATATCTAAAATATCTACCATTATCAACTCCTTTCTTATCCTCGTACATAGAAGAACGTTTACTTAAAGGAACACTCATATCTTCTTTAAAAACTGTTAGTCGATATTCATTTTCATAATCCCAATCATTCTTTTTAACAGTGGTTGCATATAAAAAGGGTACAAGTTTATCTTTTTCAAAATCAATTTCTTTTTTAAGATTTAAAACCTCTATTTCTTCAACATATTGCATTGGTCTAAAAAACACACCTTTAACTTTTTCATTTAAACATCTATAATCTAATAAAATATCTACATCAAACTCAACACAAAAACCATTATGACCAGAATAATGTGACCACATTAAGATATTATTAAATCCTTTATCTGTACTCACAAAAGATATATTTCCTATACTTCTACTATGATTACCAAAATACATTTCATCGAGTATCTTAAAATTAGAATTTTCAGCATTTTTAAGATATTCCTTTTTAATTTTATCAGAAATTTCATCTCCAAAAAAAGACAGATAAATTTTTCGTTTTTCCTCTAAATCGAAATCATCAAAACTTAAAATTTTACCAGAACTATCCAACAAATCATTTAGCTCAAAAGGATGAGAAGCATATAAATAATTTTTAGAGAATGCATCTAAATTATATTTTGCAATAGAAAAAAACTTGCACAAAGTCTTGGGCTTAATAACCTTTTTTGAGTTTACTAAAACACCATCTTTTGTATAAGTAAACTTATTTCCATAAAAATCTTTTTTTTCGAGCATAGTTTTTTTCTTTCAAAGATACATCGCAATTTATAAACTTTAGACTTTGCTAATTATAACCATCTCTTTATTAAAAAAACTATAAATAATTCTAAATAATTTATACATTATAGAGCATTTCACTATCTTTGAACATTAAAATTTTCAAAAAATTCCATGCAAAATACAGCTCAACAATTTAGTGAAGTGATTAATCAATGTCGTGATTTATTTTCTAAAAAATTACAAGATTACGGTGCAGCTTGGCGTGTTTTAAGACCGAGTTCTATTACTGACCAAATTTATATAAAAGTTAATAGAATCCGTACTTTACAGATGACTGATGTAAAAATGGTAGATGAACACGAAGAAGATGAGTTTATAGCGATTGTGAACTATTCTATTATTGGTTTGATACAATTGGAGAAAGGTTTTTCTGAAAATTTAGACGAAGACAGAACCGAAATTCTGAAATTATATGATGATTACGCTCAAAAAGCAAAAGATTTAATGCTTCGCAAAAACCACGATTATGGTGAAGCTTGGCGCGAAATGAGAATTTCATCAATAACCGATTTAATTTATCAAAAAGTTCTTCGCACGAAACAAATCGAAGACAATCAGGGAAAAACGGTTGCATCCGAAGGAATTGACGCTAATTATTATGACATGCTGAATTATGCAGTTTTCTGTCTCATCAAGTTTTCGGAAGAAAAAAATTGAGACTTTAAAAAGTGTCATTTTGAGCGAAACAAAGTGAAGCGAAAAATCTATTTTAAAAAGATTCTTCATTTCGTTACACTGCATTCAGAATGACAAAAAAACCAAACTAAAAAATATGAAAAGAATTTTAAGATACATAATTGCCATAATTTTCATTGCATCTGGTTTTGTAAAAGCAGTTGATGTAAAAGGTTTTTCTTTTAAACTCGAAGAATATTTTTCGCCAGATGTTTTTAATTTGACTTTTTTACAAAATTTCACTTTAGAAATTGCAATTTTCGTAGTCGCATTAGAATTGATTTTAGGATTAATGCTTTTGTTGAAAATGAAGCTAAAATGCACACTTATTTCGTTAATTGCATTGTGCGTTTTCTTTGCATTTCTTACGTTTTATTCGGCTTATTATAACAAAGTTACAGATTGTGGTTGCTTCGGAGATGCCATCAAATTTACACCTTGGCAAAGTTTCTGGAAAGATATGGCGTTGCTTTTGGGTTTAATTGTTCTTTGGATTTTAAATAAAAAATCAGAGACATTACATAACAAAAATGGATTTCTAAAAATGCCATTTCTTGGGATTGGAATTTTAATTTCTGCTTTCATCATTTACTACGGAATTGCACACGAACCTTTGATTGATTTCAGAGATTATAAAATTGGAACTGATTTAAATCTTGAGAAACAAAAAATCGCGGCTAATCCTTCAGAATACAAAACTTCTTATACTTTAAAAAATTCAAAAACTGGCGAGGAAAAAGTGGTAGGACAAGACGATTTCGTGAACCAAAAAGAATATTGGGAAGAAGGAACGCCTTGGCAAATTCAGAAAGGGAAAGAAGTTTCTGTTTTGGTGAAGCAAGGCTATCAATCTTCTATTGATAAATTTAAATTAGAAGACGAAAACGGAAATGATGTTACTGACCAAATTCTACATTTACCTAAAGTGTATTTGATTTTCTCTTATAAACCAAAGGAAATTTCAAAAGAAGATTTCCTAAAATATGAGAGTTACATTAAAGCTAATGAAAATGCTTTTGGAATAACAACCGAAAAAGGCATTTTCAAAACAATTCCTAATTTAACCATGGACGGAACAGCAATCAAAACCATTGCTAGAAGCAATCCTTTCGTTTTGGTTTTAGAAAACGGTAAAATAGTAGAAAAGAAAAGTCTGGAAGATTTTTTAAAATATTAAAATAAAAACTTTGCGCTCATTGCGAAAAACTTTGCGACTTTGCGTAAAAAAATAAATAAAAATAAAATGAGAAAAACCAACAAATCCATCGCAGGATATCATTTATTGATGATTCTTTCGGCTGTAGATTATAAATTTCATGCAGGCGAAGAACAAGTCATCAGAGAATATCTAGAAGAAGAATTTCCGTTCCATGTGAATTTGGATAACGAGTTAGAAGTGATTTCTGCGCTTCAACCTAGCGATTGGAAAGACCATTTTGAGTTTCAAGCACATTGTTTCCTAGAAGATTCTACCGAAAAAGAACGTAAAGAATTTAAACAATTTGCAAAAAAACTCATCAAAGCAGACGCAACCGTTTCAGACAGAGAGCATGATTTCTACTCTTTGATGAAAACCATTTGGAAAATGTAATTGGTAATTAGTAATTAGTAATTGGTAATTGGTAATTGGTAATTGGTAATTGGTAATTGGTAATTGGTAATTGGTAATTGGTAATTGGTAGTTGGAAATTAGATTCTAGATTTATTTTAAGTAAATCTCCGAAAATCAATAAAATCTACGAAAGAAATTCATTAAAACTGATTCAATTCATACCCTCAAATTTCTGTAAATCTTTAGAATTTCAGAAATTTGTAAAAATTTAAAATTTAACCTCAATACTTTATAGAAATGAGAAAAAACATTGTAGCAGGAAACTGGAAAATGAACAAAAATGTGATTGATGCTCAACAATTAATGGCTCAATTATTAGATTATAAAAAAGCAAACACTACCAATTGCGAAGTGTGGATTGCACCGCCTTCATTGTATTTAATGATGGCAAGAGATATTTTCGAAAATAACGAAGTAGATGTTTTTTCACAAGACATGAGCGAATACGAAAGTGGCGCTTACACAGGTGAAATTTCTGCAGATATGTTACAATCTATCGAAGCAGACGGTTCTATCATTGGTCACAGCGAAAGAAGACAATATCACGGAGAAACCGATTCTCACTGCAACAGAAAAGTGAAATTGGCTTTAGATAAAGGATTAACTCCAATTTATTGTAACGGAGAAACTCTAGAACAAAGAAAAGCTGGTCAACATCTTGAAGTAGTGAAAAACCAAACTGAAACTGCTCTTTTCACGCTTACTGCGGAAGAAATTAAAAAAGTTGTAATTGCTTACGAACCAGTTTGGGCAATCGGAACTGGCGAAACAGCTTCTCCAGAACAAGCGCAAGAAATTCACGCACACATCAGAAGCCTTATCGCTGCGAAATACGGACAAGAAGTTGCTGATGAAATCTCTATTTTATACGGAGGTTCTGTAAAACCAGACAATGCGAAAGAGATTTTCTCTCAGCCAGATATTGATGGTGGTTTAATTGGTGGAGCTGCTTTAAAATTAGAAGATTTTTCTAAAATTATTGAAGGTTTTAATCAATAAGAGCCAAGTAAAAAGAGCCAAGTAAAAAGTAAAAGTCGGGAATTATTCTCGGCTTTTTTCTTTTGCAATTCGGAAACTTAGCCGCTCGCTTCGCTCGCGCCATAAATTTCACTAAATTTGCACGGAATTTAAAAACATCTAACACGCAACAAATGCAAAACTATACAGAATTCAACTTCAAAATACAACCACTAGAACCTTGGAACGAAATCTTAATGGCAGAACTCATCGAAATAGGGTTCGAAAGTTTCACCGAAGAGCTAGAAGGTATTTTGGCTTATATTCCAACTGATTTGGTCAACGAAGAGAATTTCAAAACCCTAGAAATTTTCAATAACGAAAATGTGAAGATTTCTTACACTTTCCAAGAAATGCCGAACATCAACTGGAACGAAGAATGGGAAAAAAACTTCTCTCCGATTAATGTAGAAGATAAGGTTTTAATTCGTGCAGAATTCCACGAACCCAATCCTGCAATGGAAGAAATTATCATTCAGCCGAAAATGTCTTTCGGAACGGGACACCATCCAACTACGCATCTCATGATTCAGCAAATGTTGGAAATGGATTTCAAAGACAAAAAAGTTTTGGATATGGGTTGCGGAACGTCAGTTTTGGCTATTTATGCAAAAATGAAAGACGCAAAAGATGTTTTGGCAATTGACATTGATGAATGGTCAGTTGAAAATTCTAAAGAAAATGCCGAGAGAAACAATGTAGAACTCAGAATAGAACTGGGAACTGCCGAAAATTTAGGCAAAGAAAAATTTGATATTATTTTAGCAAATATCAATAGAAATATTCTGATTTCAGACATCCCAACTTATGTGAAAGACATGAACGAAGGCAGCGAACTATTGCTTTCTGGCTTATGTTTCTTTGATGTAGAAGATATTCTGGAAGTCTGCACAGAACAAGGTCTAAAACTCAAAAACAAACAACAGCGCGAAGAATGGTGCAGTTTGCTTTTAGAAAAATAAATTTTAGAAAAACGTTCAATTAAATTTGAGCGTTTTTTTATTAACTTTAGTTTTGAAATAAAAGGCTTATTTTTTGCATTAATTAAAAAAACTAAAACATGAAACTTCAAAAAATTTATTATGTTCCTGGTTTAATAAGCGCTATTCTTATTCCGCTTATTTTTTGGTTTTATGGAAATAGAAAATTGCAAGAGCCTATTACTAATGTCATTCCTTTTGGTGTTTCAAAAAAATTAGAGCCTAACCAAAAAGTAACTGGTATGGATTTTGAGTATTACAGAAACTGGAATTATAAAAAAATTGTAGTTCAACCGAATACGGCAATAAAAAATTCTAAATTTTACGTTTCAGAATTGAAGAAACTACAAGCAAGAAATGAAAAAAATACTGGAATTGAATTTATTATTGGTGATGATAATTCTTATGATGATTTCATTTCTATTTTAAATGATTTTGAAAAAGCTCAACAAAACCAATTCGGTTTAGATTTAGAGAAAACAGGTCATTTATTTGCAGTCCATATTTATGAAGATCCAAATGCAAAAAAAATAGATACATTTTCACTTTGTGGAGGAGTTATTTTTCAACATTACGAACCAACAATTTTTGAAAAAATCACATATCAATTTTCAGAATTTGGAAAACTTCCCAAACCAGCTTATTATATTATTTTCGGATATCTTATTCTATTGAATGTTTCTATTTTAAGCTTAGTAAGGAAATCTATTTAAGTTTTTGTATTCTTTAGAAACACACCCTTCAAATTATTAAAAAAATTCCACTAAAAATCATTAAATTTGCGTCTTTACAAAAACATATATAGAAAGCATTATCAATATGACTTCACAAGAAATACGCCAACAGTTTTTAGATTTTTTCAAAAGCAAAGGACACTTAATTGTTCCTTCTGCTCCAATTGTGCTGAAAGATGACCCTACTCTGATGTTTTCCAACTCTGGAATGACACAGTTTAAGGACTATTTCCTTGGCTACAAAGAACCAAAAGCACCTAGGATTGCCGATACTCAAAAATGTTTGAGAGTGTCTGGTAAACACAATGATTTAGATGATGTAGGTCGTGATACGTATCACCACACCATGTTCGAAATGTTGGGAAACTGGAGTTTTGGAGATTATTTCAAAAAAGAAGCCATCGATTTTGCTTGGGAATTATTGACCGACGTTTATAAAATTCCAAAAGAAAATCTATATGTAACCATTTTTGAAGGAGACGTTTCAGAAAATTTAGAGCGCGACCAAGCTGCTTATGATTTCTGGAAAGCACACATTTCAGAAGACAGAATTATCAATGGAAATAAGAAAGATAATTTCTGGGAAATGGGTGAATCTGGACCTTGTGGACCTTGTTCAGAAATTCACGTAGACCTACGTTCTGAAGAAGAAAAAGCAAAAACTCCAGGAGTTCAGTTGATTAACCAAGATCATCCTCAAGTTGTAGAAATTTGGAATAACGTATTTATGGAGTTCAACAGAAAAGCTGATGGAACTCTAGAAAAACTTCCTGCGCAACATGTAGATACAGGGATGGGATTTGAGAGACTTTGTATGGCGTTGCAAGGTAAAAAATCTAATTATGACACCGATGTTTTCACTCCGCTGATTGCAAAAGTAGAAGAACTTTCTGGCAAAAAATATGAAGGAATTTTAGAAAACGAAAAAGATATTGCGATTAGAGTTGTTGTAGACCATATTCGTGCGGTTGCTTTTGCCATTGCGGACGGTCAGTTGCCTTCTAATGGTGGTGCTGGTTACGTAATTCGTAGAATTTTGAGACGTGCCATTTCGTATTCTTACAGATTTTTAGATATGAAAGAGCCTTTCTTATATGAATTGGTAGCTGTTCTTAAAAATCAAATGGGTGCATTTTTCCCAGAAATTGTGAAGCAAGAAAAATTGGTGACCGAAGTGATTAAAGAAGAAGAAAATTCTTTCTTGAAAACCATCGAACACGGTTTGGTTCGCCTAGATCACATCATCAAAGATACCATTGCTAAAAACGAAAAAGTATTACCTGGAGCTGAAGTTTTTGAATTGTATGATACTTATGGATTCCCAGCCGATTTATCTAGAATTATTGCCGAAGAAAAGCAATTAACCGTAGATGAAAAAGGCTTCGATGAAGAAATGGAGAAACAAAAACAACGTTCTAAAAAATCATCGGCGCAAAAAGTTTATGACTGGGTAATTTTAGAAGAAAAACCAGAAACTTTCGTAGGTTATGACCAAACTTCTTCTGAAACTTACATTACAAGATATAGAAAAGTAGAAAATAAAGATGGAGAATTCTTCCAAATTGTACTGAATAAAACGCCTTTCTATCCTGAAGGTGGTGGTCAGGTTGGTGACAAAGGAATTCTTATCCCAAGTTATGCAGAAGGTTTTGACCTTTCTAATCCTGCTGCTTTTGACAGAGAAAATTCAACTGAAATTTTAGAAATTTTAGAAACTAAAAAAGAAAATAATCTGATTATTTCTTTGGTGAAAGAATTGCCAAAAGATGCTGGAGCGCTTTTCTACGCAGAAGTAAACACCGCAGACAGAAAAAACACTCAAGCGAATCACTCAGTAACACACTTGTTGCACGAAGCTTTGAGAGACGTTTTAGGAACTCACGTAGAACAAAAAGGTTCTTATGTAGGTCCAGAATATTTGCGTTTTGACTTCTCGCATTTTTCTAAAATGAACGAAGAAGAATTAGCTTTGGTTGAGGAAAAAGTAAATGCTAAAATCAAGGAAAACATTCCATTACAGGAATTCAGAAATATCCCGATTCAGGAAGCGCTAGACAAAGGAGCGATGGCACTTTTCGGGGAAAAATATGGTGACAATGTAAGAATGATTCAATTCGGAAGTTCAAGAGAATTATGTGGTGGAACTCACGTAAAATCTACTGGCGAAATTGGGCATTTTAAATTGGTTGCAGAAAGTTCTACTGCTGCTGGAATTAGAAGAATAGAAGCAATTTCTGGTGATAAAGCATCGGAATATTTCAAAAATTTAGAAAACCAACTGAAAGAAATTTCTGTATTGTTAAAATCTAAAGATTTAGTAAAATCTATCGAAAAATTGCTGGAAGAAAACGCAGCTCTAAAATCTGAAGTTGAAGCTTTGAAAAAAGAAAAAGCAAAAGGCGAAATCAACGATTGGAAAAACGCTTTCGTACAAAAAGACGACAAGCAATTATTGGTAAAACGCACTTCTCTAGACGCTGGTTCTATAAAAGATATTGTCTTCCAATTGAAAAAAGAAATTCCAAATTCTGTAACGATTGTCATTTCTGACGCAGGCGAAAAACCAATGATTACGGTTGGTGTTTCTGCAGATTTAGAAGCAAATTATCACGCTGGAAACATTGTAAAAGAACTCGCAAAAGAAATTCAAGGTGGTGGTGGTGGAAACCCTGGTTTCGCAACTGCCGGTGGAAAAAACCTTGCAGGAATTGAAAATGCTTTGAATAAAGCAATGGAAATTTAATTTTACTAAAATTTAAAATATTTTAACCCTTTCAAGAAAATTGAGAGGGTTTTTTAATAAAAATTTGTGATTTTAGGAGCGTTTGTGTAACATTTTAATCCATAGTTTTGTCTTATTAGAAAAAACCAAATGAAACAAACTTTATCGGCGCTATTTTTCCTTTTTTTTACTTTATATTTTTCTCAAAATCAACTTCAAGTTATCAATGCTAAAAATCAAAAAGCGGTTTACAATGCTGCCGTATATTGTGATGATGATTTGCTTGGAAAAACTGATGCAAATGGGAAATTAACCTTCAAAACCAAATGTAAAAAAGTAGAAATTTTTGCCAATAATTTTGAAGATAAAGAAGTGAGCGTACAAAAAGAAATGAAAGTTTCTTTGGCGCCAAGTAAAGAAAAAACGGGAAACATAGAAAAAGTTATTCTCACCGATAAAAGCGACGCAAAAGCTCTGAAGATTCTAGACGAATTCAATAAAAATTACAAAAAAAACAGTCCACAAGCATTAGATTCTTATCAGTTCAAATCATACAGTAAAATTTCGATTGATGTAGACCAAGATTCTATCGCAGATTATCAAAATTTTCTCGCCAAAAGAGCAGATTCTTTAGCAAAAATTGAAAAAAGAACGTTCAAACAAAAAGACAAAGAAAAGAAAGATTCACTTCTGGGCGAAGATTTCGTAAATGCAACCAAGGAAAGTCAGTTTTTTCTTTGGGAAAAGGCTACAGAACATCAATTTTCTCAAAAATACGGCGACAAAACCAATATTTTAGACAGCAGAATGTCTGGTTTCCCAAATCCGATTTATGAAGCTTTGGCTTTGAATATTTCTTATCTCAATCGTATTCCGAGACAGTTAAGCCCAGAAAATCGCAACATTTATCGTTATTATCTTTCAGATACTATTGAAATTGACAATAGAAAAACTTATGTGATTAAATTCAAAGAAATCACCAATAAATTGAAGCAAAATCCGAGAAAATACAATGGTAAAATTTACATTGATGCAGAAAATTATGCCTTAAAAAAACTGGAAACCAGCAGTAAAAAACAAAACGAAGGAAGCGGAACCATCATTTGGAAACCTATTAACAATAAATGGTTTTTGGTTTCTGAAAACCTGAAAGTAAAAATGGGCGACTCTCGTTTTGAAACAGCTAAAAAAGACAGTGTAAAAAAAGACGAAAAGCAAAAGTTCAAAACCAAAAAATTTGGTAATTTTCTGTATGTCAAAAACCAATATTTTAATTTTGAAACCAATATTACTCAACAAAAAAGTGATTTTTCTGGCTATTCTTTAGAAGTGAAAAATGCTGATGGAAGCTTGCTTTCTCAATACAGAACAGATTCTTTATCTGCTAGAGAAAGTGCAACGTATCAAAAAATAGACACCTTAGTCAAAAAAGCAGATGTCGAAAAAAGAGTGAGCCTCATCACCAATTTATTGAAGGGAAATATCCGCTATAAAATGCTGGATTTTGATGTTTTAAAATTCTTTGAACTCAATAAATATGAGTCGTTAAGATTGGGAATCGGCGTAAAACTCAATGAGAAATTTTCTAAAACATTTTCACCCGATTTTTATGTGGGTTATGGCTTCAAAGACCATCGTTGGAAATACGGAATCGGTTTGGACACCAAACTTTCGAGCAAAAGAACCTCTGTTTTTAGAGTTCATTATTCCGATGATATTTTTGCAGCAGGCAGAATCAACAAAACTTTTTGGGATAGCCCCATGAAATTCAATGAATTGAACATGGATATTTACAACGACCATTTTTACAGAAATCAGCAATTTGGAGCATCGTTCTTATATGATGTGAGCAATTCTTTGAGTGCAAAATTGGCTTTAAACCGAGAAAAACAAAATGCATTGTTTGATTATCAATACCAAAACTTCGACAATGATTTTCAGAATTTTAGCACTACTCTATCTCTAAAATATGCGCCAAAAGATAAAAATCTGATGACTCCTTCAGGAAAATTGACGTATCAAAAAGGTTATCCTCAGTTTTATGTGAATTTCGAAAAAGGTTTTGAAATTTTGGGCGGAAAATTAGATTACAATCGTTTAGATGCTTTTGCAATTCATCAATTCAAGTCTAAAATAGGAACCTCACAAATTAAAATTTCTGGAGGTATTTCTTCTGGAAGCGCTCCTATTTGGAAGAATTTTGAAACTGTAGGAGACCTCAATGCTTTTTCTACAAGTCTTTTTTCTAAAATCAATACGCCATCTACTTTTAGTTTTGTAACGATGCCATCAGGAAGTTTTTATGTAGATCAATTTGCGGCGCTTCATTTCTCTCAGGAATTACCTTTTCAGTTTAAAACCTTCGGAAATAGAGTTTCTACGATAAAATTAGCATATCATTCAGCGATTGGCGGTTTTAAAAATCCTGAAAACCATCAGTTTGATTTTAAAGTTTTAGACCATCCTTATCAAGAAGTTGGTGCAGTTTGGAACCGATTTTTAGGAAGAGGTTTTGATGTAGGATTTTTCTACCGATTAGGATATTATCAAACCTCAAATTTCAATGACAATTACGGAATTCAGATTAAATTAAGTGGTTTTTAAATAGAATTTGATAATCATTTCCACATTCCGAGTTTTAGCTTTCGGGCGTTTCGTTCTGCTTGGGTAAATTTTTCAACAAATTTCACATTTGGCGGAAAAGTAGAAACTACAGCATAACCTTTTTCTACCAAATATTGGTTCAAAAAGATGCCATTTTCGAGGTAAACATAAGCTAAAACTCTTCCGTATCTGTCTGTTTTTTGAACATCAAAAGTCAGTTTCACCTTTTTGTTTTTCAAAAGTTGGGTAACGAAAATTTTAGCTTCGGTTCCGAAGTATTCTTTACGAACTTTCACGCCTACGTTTCTAGTTTCTGGCGCATCGATGCCAATTAATCTGATTTTATATTTTTCTGATGATGAAGTAGTAACGTAAAAAGTATCACCATCGGTAATTTTAGAAACTTTGTACCAAGTATTTTCTTGTAATTGAGCTTGAGCAAAGAAAAACAGAAAAGTAAAAAGGAAAATGAGTTGGGTTTTCATTCCACAAAACTAGAAATTTTAAAAATAAAAACAGTGGCATACAATCTAAATAAAACCTTATTTTTGCACATCTAAAGATTTTAGCTTTGATTACAACAGACCAACTTAAAGATACACAAAAACGCATCGAAGATTTGCATAAATTTCTTCAAATAGAAAAGAAGAAACTAGAAATCATCAACGATGACGAAAAAACGGCTGCTCCAGAATTTTGGGACAACCCAAAAGAAGCGGAAGGTTTCCTAAAACAACTGCGTTCTAAGAAAAAATGGGTGGAAGAATATGAAGAAATTCATACGCAATTTGAAGATTTACAAGTTTTAGTAGAATTTGCCAAAGAAGACGCTGATTCTGAACAAGAATTAGATGAGCAATTCCCTCAATTGGTTGAAAAAATTGAAAATCTAGAGTTCAAAAACATGTTGTCTAATGAAGGCGATGAACTTTCTGCCGTGCTACAAATTACGGCGGGAGCTGGTGGAACAGAATCGTGTGATTGGGCTTCTATGCTCATGAGAATGTATCAAATGTGGAGCGAAAAACAAGGATATAAAATCCGTGAACTGAACTATCAAGAAGGCGATGTAGCGGGTGTAAAAACTGTAACCTTAGAAATTGACGGAGAATATGCTTTCGGATATTTGAAAGGAGAAAATGGAGTTCACCGTTTGGTGAGAATTTCGCCGTTTGATTCTAATGCAAAACGTCATACCAGCTTTGTTTCGGTGTATGTTTATCCTTTGGTAGATGATTCCATAGAAATTAATATTAATCCAGCAGATATTAGTTTTGAAACCATGAGAGCTTCTGGAGCAGGTGGACAAAACGTGAACAAGGTAGAAACTGCAGTTCGTCTTCGTCACGCTCCTACTGGAATTATTATTGAAAATTCTGAATCTCGTTCTCAGCTTCAAAACAAAGAGAAAGCAATGCAACTTTTGAAATCTCGTCTCTACGAAATGGAATTGGAAGAAAGAATGAAAGCTAGAAACGAAATCGAAGCCAATAAAATGAAAATTGAATGGGGAAGCCAAATTAGAAACTACGTAATGCACCCTTATAAATTGGTAAAAGATGTGCGTTCTGGCTATGAAACTTCTGATGTAGACGGCGTAATGAACGGTAATATCACTCCTTTCCTCAAAGCATTTTTAATGAACGAAGGAACAGCGGTTACGGATGATGATTTTGATTTATAAGATTTCTTCTGAAAAACAATTGTTTGTGAGAATTATTTTCTAATTTAGTAACAAATTAAAGAAAGATGAAAAAATTGTATTTACCATTATTGTTAGCAATTTCATTTGTTTCTAAAGCTCAAATTTTAGATTCTACAAAAGTTGAAAACGCAAAAGTATATTCTTTAAAAATAGCAAATCCTATTGTTAACAAACCTATGTTTTTTAAAGAAACTCAAAATGAAGGGAACGACATCCAAAAAAATTTGAATCAACTTAATTCAAGATTTACAGTTAATCCGTATCAAATTCCTAAAACTCTCATCAATCCTAATGGTTCTGCAACTCCTAAACAAGCTATTATTTCGGGATTATTAAAAGGAATGACTAGATAAAAAAAAGAAGTTTAAATTGTTAAACTTCTTTTTTCTTTGAAAAAAATATTTGTTTGATGAGCGGAATATTTGCCAAAATAATAATTCCCCAAATCATTAAATCTAAATTATCTTTTACCCATTGTATTTTCCCTAAGTTGTAGCCTAGTAATCCTATTACACCTACCCAAAGAAATGCTCCAATCATACTAAAACTTAGAAAAGTAGAATATTTCACTTTGGTAGAACCACATAAAAATGGAACGATTGTTCTAATTACTGGAACAAATCGGGCAATGATGATAGAGTTTTTTCCGTTTTTATCAAAAAAATCTTTGGCTTTTTCTAGATGTTTTTTCTTAATGAAAAAATCCTTTTCGCTGTTCATAATATATTCACCAAAACGTTTTCCCACGTAATAGTTTAGATTATCTCCTAAAATTGCAGCGAAAATAAGTAAAGGAATCACCAAATAAATATTAAGAGAACCTTCTTGAGCCAATAAACCTATGGTAAATATCAACGCATCACCAGGTAAAAATGGCATGAGAAAAGAAGCAATGATAAGACCTGTTTCCGCAAAAATGATTAAGAACAAGAAAACATACACCCAATTATGATACTTTTCTATAATCGCTAAAAGTACCTGATCAGGCTTGGAAACAAAATCTAAGAGGAAACTCCAAATGCTTTCTAACATCTATGCTATTTTCTTTTAAGTGCCTTAAAGATAATAGGTAAAACTGAAATAAACACAATTCCTAAAACAAATTTTTCAAAATTTAATTTAACCCACTCAATATTTCCTAGAAAATATCCAAGCAAGGTAATAGAAGTCACCCAAATAAAAGCACCAGTAATACAGTACAATAAATAAGTTCTGTACTTCATTTCTCCTGCTCCTGCTACGAAAGGAGCAATGGTTCTCACAATTGGGATAAATCTTGCTAGAATAACTGTTTTTCCGCCATTTTCTGCAAAATATTTCTCGGTGTCTTCTATATGAGATTTCTTTAAAAATAAAATTCTTTCTTTAGATTGAATAAAATCCCCGAATTTTTTCCCGATAAAGTAATTCAAATTATCTCCTAAAAGTGCTGCTAAAACCAATAATGGTATAATAGTATAAATGTCTATTTGACCTGTTGTAGAAGCAATTAAACCAACTGCAAAAAGTAAAGAATCTCCTGGTAAAAATGGCATTACTACCACACCAGTTTCTACGAAAATTACTAAAAATAAAAATAAGTAAATGTAAATGCCATAGTCTCTAATAATTTCGGTAAGTACTAATAAGGGATTTCCTAAAAAATCTAGGATAAATTGTAATAATTCCATTCAGTTAATTTATATGATGACAAAGATAATATTTAAAAACAAAAACCTTTGTTAAAGAATTCTAAAAAAATCAACAAAAAGCCATTAAAAAAGCTTAACTTATTTTTGTAATTTTACAAAATGATTTCTCAAAAGACCATAGATAAAATTTTCTCAACGATTCGAGTAGAAGAAATTATCGGTGAATATGTTCAGTTAAAACGTGCAGGCACTAATTTCAAGGGCTTGAGTCCGTTTCATGAAGAAAAAACGCCGAGTTTTGTGGTTTCTCCCAGCAAACAAATTTGGAAAGATTTCTCCTCTGGAAAAGGTGGAACTGCCATCACTTTCCTCATGGAAATAGAAGGATTTACCTATCCTGAAGCGCTGAGACATGCTGCCAAAAAGTACGGCATAGAAATAGAAGAAGACCAAGTAGAATATTCGGAAGAGCAGAAAAAAGCTCAATCCGAAAGAGAAATTCTTTATAAAATTCATGAAGTTGCCAATAATTTTTTCCAAGAAAACCTTTGGGAAACCGAAGAAGGAAAAAGCATTGCACTCTCCTATTTCAAGGAACGTGAACTGCATGATGACATCATCAAAAAATTTCAATTAGGCTATTCTCCAGAAAAGAAAAATGCTTTTACAGAATACGCTTTAGCAAAAGGTTACGAAAAAGAAATTTTAGAAAAATCTGGAATTTCTATTTTCCCAGAAAATTCACCTAATGGAATTGACCGATTCCGTGAACGTGTGATTTTCCCAATACATAGTTTTTCGGGAAGAGTTTTAGGTTTTGGAGCCAGAATTCTGAAATCCAATGTAAAAACTGCCAAATATCTCAATTCTCCAGAAACCGAAATTTACCATAAATCTAATATTCTCTATGGCTTAAACCAAAGCAAACAAGCCATTTCCAGAGAAAATTTATGTTTATTGGTAGAAGGTTATATGGACGTGATTTCGCTTCACCAAAGCGGAATTGAAAACGTAGTAGCAAGTTCTGGAACTGCTCTTACAACGGAACAAATTAAACTCATCAAACGTCTCACCGAAAACGTAACCATACTTTTTGACGGAGATGCTGCAGGAATTAAAGCCAGTTTCAGAAGTATAGACATGTTGCTTTCTGAAGGAATGAATATTCGTGTGGTATTATTTCCTGATGGCGATGACCCTGACAGTTTTGCTAGAAAAAATCCTAGAGATTTTGTAGAAGATTTCATTAAAAATCAAGCGAAAGATTTCATTGATTTCAAAGCTGAAATTCTTTTAAAAGAAGCCAATAACGACCCTATCAAAAAAGCGGAAGCGATTAGAGATATTGTAAAATCTATTGGTTTCGTTTCTAATGCTTTAAAACAAGAGGTTTACCTAAAACAAGTTTCTACCCAATTCGGACTTTCGGAGCAATCGCTTTTTAACGAACTAGGTGTTCAGAAACAAGTGGTTCAACAGCAAAAACCTGCCGAAAAAAGAGAGGCAAATGTTGTAAAACTTGAAAAAGTTCAAGAATTTTCAGAGACCATCAATCCTCTTTTGGTTTTAGAAGAAAAATTAGTAGAACTCATGTTGAAATTTGGTCAATTTAAACTGTTCAGAAAAACACCAGACAACGAAAATTACGAAACTACCGTTATTGAAGAAATTATCAATCATTTAGAAGAAGACCAATATCAACCGATTTCTCCTTTGAATCAAAGGATTATTGAAGAAATAAAATTGGGAATTCAGCAAAATGAACTTCGTTCTAGTGATTTTTTCAAAACTTTCATGGATGAAGAAGTGGTGACAAAAACTGCAGATGCATTAATTAACGCTCATGAAACCAGCAATTGGGAAAAACACAATATCTACTTCAGCAAAGAAGAAGAATTGGTAGACAAAATTGTAAAAGATGTCATCATAAGACATAAAAGAGAATTTGTGGTAAAAATTATAAACGATTTAAAACACCAAATTTCAGAGGAAAATTCAGCAGAAACTTATCTAAAAATCATCAACCTTACAAAACTCAAAAATAAAATAGACGAAAATTTATTTAGAATTTTGTGACACTTTGGCTAAATTTGTAAAAAGGAACAGACTTTGAATAAAAAGAAGTATGAAGAAAATACAAATACATCAAAATGCAATCGCTCAACTTTGTAAAAAATACAATGTTGAAAAATTATATGTATTTGGTTCTATTCTTACAGAAAAATTTAATGAAAATAGTGATATAGATTTTATCGTAAAATTCCATCAATTAGATTTATCAAAATATGCAGACAATTATTTTGATTTAAAATTTTCATTAGAAGAAATATTGAAAAGAGAAATAGATCTATTGGAAGAAAAATCCATTAAAAACCCATATTTTCTTGAAGTAGTTAATCATCAAAAGCAGTTAATATATGGATAAGGAAATAAAAGTTTGGCTCTTTGATATTCTAAATTCAATTTTAGAAATTGAGAGTTTTGTAGATTTTGAAGAAACCAATTTTCAAGATTATTCTTCAGATGTTAAAACCAAACGTGCAGTAGAAAGAAATTTAGAAATAATAGGAGAAGCAGTAAATAGAATTTCTAAAAAAGATGAAAATTTAGAAATTACTGATAAAAGAAAAATTATAAGTGTAAGAAATAGAATAATTCATGGATATGATCAAGTTTCAGATGAATTAATTTGGTCTATTATTACACAGTATTTACCTGTTTTAGAAAAAGAAGTTAGACAATATTTAAACGAATAACAAATATATGGACATAAAAAAAGAATTCAGAGATTTCTCTGTAAAACATTTAGGAAATAGCGGATTAGCAACTGACCAATACATGGGAATTTTTAACCCCACCAATCTTACTCCTTACATTATGGAAGAACGTAGAATGAACGTAGCTCAAATGGACGTTTTCTCTCGTCTCATGATGGATAGAATCATTTTCTTAGGAACAGGGATTGATGACCAAGTTGCCAATATTGTAACCGCTCAGTTATTATTTTTAGAAAGTTCAGACCCTTCTAAAGACATTCAGATTTACATCAATTCTCCTGGTGGTAGCGTTTACGCGGGATTAGGAATTTATGACACCATGCAAATCATCAAACCAGATGTAGCTACTATTTGTACAGGTATGGCTGCAAGTATGGGCGCTGTTTTATTAGTTGCTGGTGAAAAAGGAAAACGTTCTGCGCTTAAACATTCTAGAGTGATGATTCACCAACCAAGTGGTGGCGCTCAAGGAGTGGCAAGTGACATGGAAATCAACCTAAGAGAGATGCTAAAGCTTAAAAAAGAGTTGTATGACATTATTTCTGCGCATTCTGGTCAGTCTTACGAATGGGTAGAAAAAGCATCAGACCGTGATTATTGGATGACTTCTTACGAAGCCAAGGAATACGGAATGGTAGACGAAGTTTTAGAGAAAAAATAAAATTTTCCGAAACTTTTTAAAATATAGAGAACGTGCTTTTAGTACGTTCTTTTTTTTTGGCAATTTTTGCAAATTTTCCATCGCAATATCCATTTCTAAAATTTGCAAAACCAGGCTGTCCGTTGCAATTCCTCGTCTCGTCTTTCAGACGAGACTGCGGGATTTACACTTCCATCCTTATTGCAAGACTTCGATACAAATTCACTATTTTTACCAAAAATTTAAGATTTTACCCAAAATGAAAGTTATCCAAATAAAAGCCAAAGATTTTTTTGAATTTATAAAACTGAAAGACACTTCTATGTGGGAAATTTTCTCCCAAATGATAGACGGAGAAGAAAAAGAAATCATCTTCTTAGACGAAGAAGAAAAAATACTTTTCAATTACATTCTTCCCCAAAATTTAGAAAAATTAGAAGAAGACCGAAAAACCTTTGCCAAAGAATACGCAGATAAAATCTCTAATTTGAATTAATATGAAAATTCTTCTGATTTCTTTTTTAGTATTATTATCAAGTTGTGGTTCAATAAAAAACCAAACAGAAAATTTTGAATTTATTTCTTTTTACGGACAATTTTATTTGCAAGACAAAAATGCTAATATTAACGCTCAGAAGTATAATTTTTCTGATAAAGACGGTGAAAAGAGATTAGTAGAATATGGAGATGAACTAGTCATTTTTACACAAACTTATGGAAACGTAAAAGGAAGTTATAAAGTCTTAGATAGTGAACCTTATATTTCAGACTTTAAAAAATATGACCATGTTGTTGAAGGAAGCATTAGCATTAAAAATAACGAATTAGATATTTTTGCTTGGGGAGAAAAAACACCAAACAAAAAGATTAAATTAAATAATGGAAATTATAGAGTGAGAATTTTATGTTCTAATTTCAATTCAGTAAAAGAAAGAGATTTACAATATGATACTGATAATGATTTTTATGAAATCTTAATTTGGAGAAGTCATGAAAAAGGGATTAAAGTTCTAAAAATGTATTCAAACAAATAAAATATAATATGAAAAAACTTTTTACTTTATTGACTTTAGGAACTTTAATGTTCAGTAACGCTCAATCTTACAAAAAACCTTTGGTTTCTGCTATTACAGAAAAAGATTTAAGAACAGACATGTACCAAATGGCGGCAGACCAATTTTGGGGAAGAGAAGCAGGAACTTTAGACGAACTGAAAGTTTCGATGTGGTTTGCTGATAAAATGAAAGAAGCAGGCATGAAACCAGCGGGTGACAACGGAACTTTTTTTCAATTTTTTGATATGTATCGCCATCAAGTTTCACCACAGAGTTCTGTAAAAATTGGAGATAAAAATCTCAAAATTTGGAAAGATATTTTGGTGCAAGATGTTACCGATAACAACTTCACCGCTCCAGTTTTATTTTTAGGAAAAATAGAACCTCAAGATTTGGCTTCTAAAAATATCGCAGGAAAAGTAGTTGCTCTGAAAGCTTCAGACCTCAACGTTTCTAAAGAAATGACGCTTTTTGAGAGAAGATATCCTGGTTTCATCAGAACTAAATATTATAAAACTATTTCTCAACTTGGCGCAAAAGGAATTATCTTCATCACAGATGATATTTCAGATAAAAGTTGGGTAGAAGTTCTGCCACAAATGACCAGAGGAACTTACGGTGTAGAAGGATTGAGAGAAAAAGTAGATGTAGGAATTCCTGTTTTTTGGATTAAACAAGAAAACGAAAATTGGGTAAAAAACAATCCTGAAATTTCTCTAAATATTCAGACTGAAACGTATAAATATCCGTCAGTAAACATCATCGGAAAAATAGAAGGAACAGACCCTCAATTGAAAAAAGAATATGTTCTTTTGAGCGGACATCAAGACCACGATGGCATTCGTCATCCTGTAAAAAATGATACCATTTATAACGGCGCAGACGACAATGCGAGTACTTGCGTAGCACTTTTGGCAATGGCAAGAGCTTATAAAAAACAACCATCTAAACGCAGTATTTTATTCGTGATTCATGGCGCTGAAGAAAGAGGATTGCTAGGTTCTCGTTGGCATGCTGCACATCCAGTTGTCCCAAAAGAAAGCATTGTTGCTGTGCTAAACGGTGATATGATTGGTAGAAATGATAATAATGAAGCGGCGCTTCTTGGTGGTGAATCTCCACATAAAAATTCTGAAGAATTGGTAAAAATGGCTCTTGACGCAAATAATGAAAGCACGAAATTCAAATTTCTAAAAGCTTGGGATTTGCCAGAACATCCAGAATATTTCTACTTTAGAAGCGACCATCTTCCTTATGCAAAAGCGGGAATTCCTGCACTATTTTTCACCAGCGTTCTGCACCATCAATATCACACTCCACAAGATGAATCCGAAAACATTAATTTTAAAAAATTATATAAAATGACGGAATGGATGTACAGAACTTCTTGGAAAGTAGCTAACGAACCAGAAAGACCAAAATTAATTCCAGATTTTAAACTAGAAAGATAAAATTAAAGAGCAGAAATTTCTGCTCTTTTTTATTTCATTTTCTCAATTGTTTTTTTCGTTTCAGCTACATCATGAACTCTCAAAATTTTTGCACCTTTTTCTAGAACTTTTCGGTGTAAAATTTGGGTTTCTTCGCCAATCTCAAGCGGTTTTTTATTCAGCGGTTTATAAATGAAAGATTTTCTGGAAATCCCTATCAAAAGAGGAAACCTTCCGAAACCTAAGTGTTCTACTTCTTCAATCATTTTATACTGATCTTCCACCGTTTTTCCAAAACCAAAACCTGGGTCTAAAATAATATCATGAATTCCCAATTTTTGCAATTGATTTACTTTTTCCGAAAAATAATAATTCACACTCATGGTAATATCCTCGTAGCGAATTTTTTCGTGCATGGTAGCATAAGAAGTATTGCTGTGCATCAAAATATAGGGAAGTTTGGTTTCGGCAACTGTTGGCAATAAATTTTCATCAAAATAGCCTCCAGAAATATCATTCACCACATCCATTCCTTCATTATATCCGAATTTCACTACGTCTGCATAAAAAGTATCAATAGAAATCAAAGCTTCTGGAAATTCTTTTTTAATTAAAGAAATAACATTCCCAATTCTTCTTATTTCTTCTTCCGCAGAGAGATATTCTGCATTCGGACGAGTAGATTGCGCTCCAATGTCTATGAAATCTGCTCCATCTTTAAGCAATTTTTCGGCATGAAGAAGTGCTGATTTTTCGTTGTTAAACTTTCCTCCATCCGAAAAAGAATCGGGAGTAAGATTAAGAATTCCCATAATTTTGGGAGTGTTTAAATCTACTAATCTACCACTGCAATTGATAGAAAAGTTAGTATGTTGAATGCTTGATGCAGGGATATTCAT